>TBL_comb47_HYPODRAFT_10005953_pt1 | contig 13381 bp, 11 predicted proteins | sample TroBogypolimnion_40_FD_10682 | JGI IMG/M metagenome (IMG submission 10682)
GCCGTCTTCTTCAGAACCCATGATCAGCGCCATGGGTTTTGTGAAATCAGCTTCTGTATAGTCGATGCTGGCTTTCTCGGTTGCCGCGATGATCCTCAAACCGCTGTTTTTCATAAACTGGATGGCTTCTTTGAGGTTCGGACTGCGTGAGACCGGCAGCGTATACAGCGCACCGGCCGATGTTTTTACGGCAACAGCATTCAACTGGGCAGATCCTTTTTCAGGTAGCAGCAAGCCATCGACGCCGGCACATTCGGCAGTACGGGCAATGGCTCCCAGGTTCCGTACATCCGTGATCCGGTCGAGCATCAGGATCAGCGGAGATTTTCCCTGCTCATAGCTGAACGGGATGATGGATTCCAGTTTCTGGTAGGAGATCTCCGAAATAAAAGCCATCACTCCCTGGTGGTTCAGACGGGTCATCTGGTTGAGTTTATCAACCGGGACAAACTGGACCGGTATTTCAAGTTCTTTCACAAGGGAATTGAGCTGGTGAAAACCTTCTCCCCGAAGTCCCTTCTGGATCATGATCTTTTCGATTTCTTTTCCTGATTTCAGTGCCTCAATGACCGGCCGGATCCCAAATATGGTGTTTTCTTTTTTCAATGCTTTGAATTGTTTTACTTATGAATTCTCTGTTTTAATCTTCTTTCCCTTCTGATTGCTCAAGCAGAGTTCTCGGGATCTGCTTGCTGGATTTTGCTCCAAGTTCCTTTATTTTCTCAGCTCTCCCGATGATGTTCCCCTTTCCGGTACTGAGTTTGTTCATGGAATTATCGTAGGTTTTCTTTGTCGTATCGAGCCGGCTGCCCAGTTCAATCATATCATCAAGGAAGCCTACAAATTTATCATACAAATCACCGGTTTGTCGCGCGATCTCTTTCGCATTCAATTCCTGTTTCTCATGTTTCCAGATCGAAGAAACCGTCCGCAGTGTGGCCAGCAGTGTTGTCGGACTGACGATCACAACATTCTTTTCCCAGGCAAAATTGAACAGGTCGAGGTCGGATTGAAGTGCCGTGCTGAATGATGATTCAATCGGCATGAACAGTAAAACATAATCCGGCGTGTCGAAGGCAACAAGGTTCTGGTAACTTTTCTCACTCAGCAGCTTGATGTGACTTCGGATTGAAAGCAGGTGGAGTTTCAGGAATTTCTCTTTCTCTTCAGGCAATTCAGCATTCACATAATCCGTATAAGCTGTCAGCGAAACCTTCGAATCGATGATGATATGCTTGTTGTCAGGCAGATTGACGATCACATCCGGGCGGTAAACCTCACCCTGGTCCGTCCTCGTGCTGACTTCCCTGATATATTCCTGTCCCTTTACAAGTCCTGAGCTTTCGAGAACCCTTTCAAGCACAAGTTCACCCCAGTTTCCCTGTTTTTTGGAATCCGATTTTAGTGCGGTTGTCAGGTTTTTCGCATCTTCACTGATCTTAATATTCAGCTCTGCCAGGTTTTTAATCTCTTTCTCAAGCGAAAAGCGCTGCTTGGATTCCTTGTCGTAGGTATCTTCAACCTTTTTTTCAAAAGCCCTGATCTTTTCCCCGAGTGGTGTCAGTATCTCGTCAAGCTTGATTTTATTTTGCTCGGTGAATTTTTTTGTCTTCTCTTCAAGAATGTCATTGGCAAGATTCCTGAACTGAATGCTGAACTTCTCCTGCAGTTTCTCAACTTCAGCCTTGTGCTCGGTGAGCTTTTCGATCAATCCTGTGTTTTCCGTCTCAGCTTTTGAAAGGTTCCGGTTCAGTTCAAGCACTTCTGTTTCTTTCTCGCTTAATGAAATGATCGATTTCTGCAATTGTTCATTGATATTCCGGAAGCGCTCATCTGCAATCCTGTTTAAGGTGGAAAGCTCGTCGATTTTTTTTGTCAGCAAATCCTTCTCCTGGTTATCCACAGGGATTGCCTGTTTGTTCATCCTGAAAAGAATGATAGCCATGGTAATGAAAAGGACCAGTCCGACAATGATTATGATAGTTTCTGACATATTCAATCTTTTTATGGATAAATTCCCTGTAGCTTGCTGCACATTTATCCTAAAGAATGGAGGAATTTGGAATTCCTTTTTTTCCTGCATTCTGAATTCTGAACTTTAAACAAACCTACATGAATTTTCCCGGTTTTGCAATTCCCGGCTGAAAAATTATTTGATCACTTGGTTTATTGTACTTTTACCGGCTGTTCATCATACGCATGAAGAAAATCGGACTTCTTTCAGATACTCATTCCTTCCTTCATCCCAGGATCTTTGAATTTTTCAAGGGCTGCGATGAATTGCTGCATGCAGGTGATATCGGTGACATGCCTACGGCGAACGGACTCAGCAAGTTTAAAAAATTGCATGCAGTATACGGAAACATTGACGGTGCAGAGGTCAGAAGAGTTTATCCATTGGAACTTCGTATCAGGATTGAAGAGGTGAAAATATTGATGACTCATATTGGTGGTTATCCGGGGCATTATCCAGCGGCAATGCGGTCCATCCTCCTCCGCGACCGACCTGACCTGTTCATCTGCGGGCATTCCCATATCCTCAAAGTGATGTATGATAAACAATTCGGATTTTTACACATCAATCCAGGTGCTGCCGGAAGATATGGATTTCACCAGTCGGTCACGCTGGTCAGGTTTAATATTTCAGGAAATAAAATTGAAGATCTTGAAATCCTCGACATTCCAAGGGGCAGCGAACATTCAGATCTGAAATCTGAAATCTGAGAACCGCATCTCGGATCTCGCATTTATCTCAGCCTGTCTGCAGACTTCACCAATGCCTCATCCTTTTTGATTGCACGGAATGCCAGGATCAGGAACACCAGTGAAATGAGCGGAATAAATCCACCCATCTGGTAGCTTGGCCTGACTTTGATTATATCCCTGAAAAGATGGTCGGAATAAAAAAGAAAAATCAGGGCAATCTGGACAATGGTCAGTAGGATATTGACGTTTACAAAAAGCAACTGCAATCTTCTTTTCTTATAGCTGAAGATGGCTGTCAGGGATAGAAGAATTGAAATTACCAGGAGGAAGAGCATCGGGGATGTTGCCCAGAAATTAATGATGGTCTTGCCTTCAACAAAAACAAGGTGTGTCACAAAAAGCTTATAAGTTGCAGGGATATCATTGATGTAGACTGCAATTGGAAAGAAGAAAAGCAGGATACAGGAAATCACTGATACGGATAGAAATAAAGTCTGGATTCTTTGTATCATAATTGGATTGGTTTTGGAAAATAAAAGTCAGGATATGTACGTTTACGGGGTGCGAAATTAATAAAGAAACCGTTGGGATAATTTCAAATAACTAAAAATATTTGTTTGGTTTTCCATTTTCTTTTATATCTTTGTATGCGCTTTGAATTCCCGGAAGTCTTTCTGTTATTTTTTTTCCATCAATTTTGTCTTGTAAGTAGCTTTTCCACGTATTTATCCGAAAAAATTTATTCATTGATTTTTTATATTTCAAATAATTCCTTCCGAATTAAACTCTGTAAATTCTTCATTAATCCACATTAACATGTACGATATTATTTCTCTCGACAGCAAAGAGCTATCTGAAATCAGAGATATTGCAAAAACCCTCAACATTCCCAAAATTGACCGGCTTTCCAAACAGGAACTTGTATATAAGATCCTCGATTACCAGGCTTTGAATCCCCCGAAGGAAGTCCTGGACCAGGAAAAGAAATTTGTTAAAAAGGAATTTCGTCCCAGGAGGCAGCGAACACCGATAAAGACGAAGCCAACACCGGTTTCCTCTTCGAAACCTGCTGCTGAGCCCTTATCAAAGGCCATTTTCCCTGAACCAACACCACGTCCGCAGAATGAAATACTTGATCTTTCAAGCATTGAACCGGCAGAACCTTTTGAATTTGATCCCCCACAGGAAAAACTGGCAGTTGAACCACCGGTTGAACTTTTTTCCAAACCTGAAGAACCTGTTGCACTTCCCGATACACCCAGGGAACCAATTTCAACACATCGCGATTTAGGCCCTCCTGAAGAAGCTGCAGAGCCTTCTGCGAAAAAATTCCGTGAACCTCACAAACGTTTCCCTGAGAAACAAAGGGAAGAATATTCTTTTGAATTTGAAGGGATCACCGCCAGTGAAGGTGTCCTGGAAATTATGACTGACGGTTACGGATTTCTCCGTTCTTCAGATTATAATTACCTGAATTCACCGGATGACGTGTATGTATCGCAATCTCAGATCAAATTATTTGGTCTGAAAACTGGTGATACTGTTCGAGGCACAATCCGTCCGCCGAAAGAAGGCGAAAAATATTTTCCGCTTATCAAGGTTGAACTGATCAATGGCAGGCATCCCGAAGAGGTGCGCGACAGGATCCCGTTCGATTACCTGACGCCGCTCTTCCCGATGAAGAAATTCAAGCTGACCGGTCATCCTCAGAATTCCATGTCGACCCGCATCATTGATATGTTTGCCCCGATTGGTTTCGGACAGCGCGGATTGATCGTTGCCCAGCCAAAGACCGGTAAAACCGTATTGCTGAAAGAGATTGCAAACGCCATCGCTTTCAACCACCCGGAAGTCTACATGATCGTCCTGCTGATTGACGAGCGCCCTGAAGAAGTTACCGACATGCAACGGAGTGTCAGGGCCGAAGTGATCTCCTCTACATTTGATGAACCTGCTGAAAGGCATGCAAGGATCTCAAATATTATTCTCGAGAAAGCAAAAAGACTTGTTGAATGCGGTCATGATGTGGTCATCCTGCTCGATTCAATCACCCGTCTTGCCAGGGCTTATAACACTGTTGCCCCGGCTTCCGGGAAAGTCCTTTCCGGTGGTGTTGAAGCAAATGCTCTCCAGAAACCCAAGCGTTTCTTCGGTGCAGCACGCCAGATCGAAAATGGCGGATCACTCACGATCATTGCAACAGCCCTGATCGAGACCGGCTCCAAAATGGATGAAGTTATTTTCGAAGAATTCAAAGGAACTGGTAACATGGAGTTGCAGCTCGATCGTAAGCTGTCAAACAAAAGGATCTATCCTGCCATCGATATCGTTTCTTCCAGTACACGTCGTGAAGACCTGCTCGTTGAAAAGGATGCCCTGCAACGTATCTGGGTTCTCCGCAATCACCTGGCAGATATGAATTCCCTCGAAGCCATGGAATTCCTGAAAGACAAAATGAAATTTACCAACAGCAACGAAGAATTCCTGATCTCAATGAATGGGTAGGGTGTTTTTTGCAGAAAAAGTAAAAGCTATCCCAACGGATGGCTTTTTTTTCGCATTGTGAAGATTAAGCAGGTGCGCGTTTGTAACGCGTACCGTCTTAAATCCCGGATATCAAGATCTTATCCGCCAGTCCAGTCAAATCAATTCCATCAAAATTTCCGCTGCTCATCATAAGCAGATTTACATTCTTCCGGTCTTCGGCAACCAGGTGGTTGTAAAGAATCTTTGAATCATTGAATATCATAAGCTGTTCATTGGAAAAACCATCCCGGATCTGACTTTCATCAATCATTTCGAGCTTTTTTAATTGTAGAGCATGTGGATTGAAATAGACGATCGCTTCATCGGCATCATCCATGCATCCCTGGTAATGTGCCAGGAAATCCTTTCTCAGGCTGCTATACGTATGCAACTCCATGCAGGCGACCAGTTTCTTTGTTGGATATTGCTCTTTAACGGCTTTAATTGTCGCTTTCAGTTTTGATGGGGAGTGTGCAAAATCTTTAAAAATGTTCGAGTGTTCATTTCGTGCAACCAGTTCCAGTCGCTTTGAGGCACCGCTGAAGCTTTGAATACCCTCGTAGAATTTGTTGTCGCCGATCCCAAGCTGAGTGCAGATAAGTTTCGCCCCATTCAGGTTTAGCAGGTTATGCTTTCCGAAGATCATCATGGGATAGTTTTTCCCTTTGTAATGGAGGATGGTCTTTTCGTCTTCAACCGTAAAATCGGGCAAAGAATATGGAATGATGGTGATATCTTTCCCTGCTCCGGGGCAGATTTGTTGAAGGACCTCATCATCCTTGCAATAAATCAGCGTTCCACCGGGAGAGATCAGGTCGATGAATACCCTGAATTGATCCACGTAATTCTCAAATGTCGGGAATACATTGATATGATCCCAGGCAATACCGCTGAGCAGTGCAATGTTTGGCTTGTAAACATGGAACTTGGGGCGGAGGTCAGTCGGGCTGGTCAGGTATTCATCTCCCTCGAGAATCATATACTTTGCCTCTTCTGTCAGCCTGACCATGACATCAAATCCTGCAAGTTGCGCGCCGACCATGTAGTCGCAATCTACATTATTCATTTTCAGGACATGCAGGATCATTGCAGTAATGGTTGTCTTCCCATGACTTCCGCCGATGACGATCCGGATTTTATTTTTAGATTGCTCATAGAGGAATTCAGGATAAGAGTAGATCCTGATTCCCAGTTCCTGGGCTTTCAGGAGTTCAGGGTTATCTGCCTTTGCATGCATACCAAGAATCACGGCATCCAGGTCGCTGGTGATGTTTGACGCATTCCAGCCTTCCGACCCTGGGAGAAGACCGTATGATTTTAATCTACCTTTGGATGGCTCAAAAAATTCATCATCAGAACCGGTAACGATGCAGCCCTTCTTGTGAAGCGCGATGGCCAGGTTGTGCATAGCACTGCCGCCAATGGCGATAAAATGAACGTTCATGAGATTGGATTTAGCGAATGTTGAGTTGACTCGGGTCAAACCTACATGATTTTTTTCAATTCAACAAATGAAGTTTGGATTTGCAAATTTGCAACCAAAGCCAAACGGCATTGCAAAGGCCGCTTAGCCAGGCTTGTCGGTTTGAAAGCAGGATTGTTGTATTTTTGTTCCATGATTGAACAGATCAATGAATATAATAAAAGGTTTGCGAATGTATCACCCACTGAGGTTCTCACATTCTTCCTGAATGAATACAGGGGGCGGATCGCCTTTTCGACGAGCCTGAGCGCAGAGGACCAGGCAATCATTCAGATCCTAGCCGCAATAGATCCTTCTGTTTTTGTTTTCACTCTCGACACAGGAAGAATGTTCCAGGAGACGTATGATTTGCTCGACCTGACGCAACAAAAATATAAGATCAGCATTAAAGTGTATTTTCCGGATTCAGATGCAGTGGAGTCGATGGTTAATGCTAAAGGGTTAAATCTCTTCTATGAAAGTGTTGAAAATCGAAAACTGTGCTGCCATATACGCAAGCTTGAGCCCATGCAACGGGCGATGAAAGGAATGGATGCCTGGATCAGCGGTTTGCGCAGGAGTCAATCTGTAACACGAAAAGCGGTTGAACTTATCGAGTGGGATGAAACAAACCGGATGATCAAAGTGAATCCATTGATAAACTGCACTGAAGAAGAGGTCTGGAAGCAGGTCAGGGACTTGAATATCCCATATAATCCATTGCATGATCAAGGTTACCCAAGCATTGGCTGTCTTCCGTGCACACGGGCGATCCGGCCGGGCGAAGACATCCGTTCCGGCCGATGGTGGTGGGAACTCCCCGAATACAAGGAATGCGGGTTACATGTCAAAGAATAGATCAGGAGAAACGGATCGCTTTAACCGGGCTGATCCGTGCAATGATGTATGAGGGAATGACCAGCATCAGGAAGCAGATGCCCAGTGTACAAACATTCAAAAGAAGAATATTTATAGGATCCAGGTTAATTGGAACTACCGAGACATAATAGGATTCCTGTGGCAGGGTGATGATGGAAAACTTTTGCTGCAACAGGCATAACCCGAAGCCAATCACATTTCCCCAGATCAAGCCCTGGCCAATGATATACGATGCTTTCATCAGGAATATCTTCCTGACACTGGTGTTATTCATCCCCAGTGCTTTCAGTATCCCGATCATAGTTGTCCGGTCAAGAATGAGAATGAGCAAAGTTGAGATCATGGTAATTCCTGCAACAAGGATCATGAGAATCAGGATGATCAGTACGTTGATGTCCTGCAGGTCAAGCCAGTCGAAGATTTGCGGATACAACTGCCGGATGGTTTTCGAGTCCAGCGAAAAACCAATCCGCTTGTAGACATACTTCCCGATCCTGTCGATGCTGTTAAAATCATCGAGTGTGATCTCAAACCCGCCGACTTCATCACTCTTCCAGTTGTTTAAACGCTGAATATGCCTGATGTCGCAAAGGATGTAGATCTTGTCGAATTCCTCCAGCCCGGTTTCGTAAATCCCTGCCACATTGAACTTCCTTCCCAGCATGTTACTTCCCGAAATGAAATACATCCTCAGGTCGTCATGCAACCTGATCTTTAAAAGACCCGAGAGGTTCTTTGAGATCATGACATCATTCGTTTTTCCTGTATCAGGAAGTTTGATCATCCTGCCTTGGAGGGTTTTACCGGAGAAAAATTCCGGGTCAAAATCCTTCCCGATGCCTTTCAGAATAATTCCCTGGATCTGTTCTTTTGTCTTGATGATCCCGGCTTTTGTTGCATAAACCTGGATGTGCCTGACGCCTTTAGTCTTTTCAAGATAAGGCAGGAATTCCTGTCGCATCGAAATGGGCCGGGCCTCCATCGAAGCATTTTCATCATACCTTGAGACCTGGATATGTGCCCCGAACCCAACGACTTTCTCACGGATCTGTTTCTGAAATCCGGTCAGAATGGCAATCGCAACAAACATCACGGTAAGCCCGACGGCAATGCTGAGAATTGCGATTCTTACGATGGGGCGGGAGAAGTTAGCCTTGTCGTGGGAAAGGATGCGTCGCGCAATGAAATACTCGGTGTTCAAAAAATATTTGTTTAATTTGCAAATGTATTAAAAAAGAAAATAGTTGATGTCCCTCACTTTCCTAATGGTTCCACCATTCAAATAAGACCCGGTTTTATGAGAATCATTACCGCCATTCTGTTCATCCTTGTTTTTCCGGAATTTGCTGTCCTGGTAAAATCCCAGGTCCGGTGCGGGGCTGACCGCACAGAGCTTTATCTGCCACTGCTTAAAAACAAGAGTATTGCAGTTGTCGCCAACCAGTGTTCAACCATAGGATCTGTCAACCTGGTCGACAGCCTGCTCAGGAACGAAATCAATGTAGTCAGGATATTCTGCCCTGAACATGGTTTCCGCGATTTTGCCGATGCCGGAAAGACGATAAAAAACAGGATCGATTCAGCTACACGGATACCGGTTGTATCCCTCTATGGAAAAAAGAAAAAGCCTGAACCTGCTGATCTGAGCGATGTCGATCTCTTGTTGTTTGATCTGCAGGATGTTGGTGCCAGGTTCTTTACTTATTTGTCAACATTATCGTATGTGATGGAAGCCTGTGCCGAAAACAGGATCCCGATGATGGTACTGGATCGTCCGAATCCCAATGGATTTTATGTCGACGGACCGGTAATGGATTCCACATGTTTTTCATTTGTCGGTCTTCATCCCGTACCCGTTGTTTACGGAATGACTATCGGGGAGTACGCACAAATGATCAATGAAGAAGGCTGGCTGAAGAATGCAATGATCTGTGATTTGCAGGTAATCAAACTGGAGAATTACATGCACCAGACACGGTACCTGCTTCCGCGATCACCTTCTCCGAACCTGAGAAATATGAATGCCATCTACCTTTACCCGTCACTTTGTCTTTTTGAAGGAACAGCGGTTAGCGTCGGCAGGGGGACAGATGCTCCTTTTGAGATGTTTGGTAATCCCTCCATGAAAGGGATGGACTTTTCCTTCACTCCAAAAGTGGCCGGAAGTGCTACGGTAATTCCACAGTGCAATGGGCAGACCTGTTTCGGATTAGATTTGCACAAGGCATATGCGGAACATCCGGGTCTTCTGGGAAAGATCAATCTTGCCTGGCTGATCATGGCATATAAAAACATGGGAAGTGATCCGGGATTTTTCAACGGATTCTTTGATAAACTAGCCGGAACGCCCATACTGCGCCAGCAGATAATCTCAGGTCTTCCTGAAAATGAGATCAGGAAGAGCTGGGAGGAGAAACTATCACAGTTCCGGGAAATAAGAAATAAACACCTGTTATATCCAGATTGATCCCTGGATTTTTTTTGCAGGATTACAATGTTCGGCCGGGATATACTTTCAGGGCCGCCTCAAGACAAATCATTGCCTGTTTCAGGTCTTCAACATTCAGGACATAGCTGATCCGCACTTCATCAAGACCTCTCCCTTTTGTTGAGTAAAATCCTGTTGCAGGTGCAAGCATGACCGTTCTGCCGTTGCAGTCGAATTTTTCAAGCAACCATTGGCAGAAAACATCTGAATTGTCGATAGGCAGGCGGGCCATTGCATAGAAGGCACCTCCGGGATTGGGACAAAAGCATCCCGGCATCTTATTGATTGAATCGACTACGACTTTTCGCCGTTCATAATACTCGTCAAGTACTCTTTTAAAATAGGCTGGAGGTGTATTAATGGCTTCTTCTGCGGCGATCTGTCCGAAAGTAGGAGGGCTTAACCGGGCCTGAGCGAATTTCATCGCCGTGTCCATCACTTCCTTGTTCTTAGAGATCATTACCCCAATCCTGGCACCACATGCACTGTATCTTTTCGAAATGGAATCCAGAAGGATGACATTCTGATCAATTCCTTCCAGGTTCATGACGGAATAATGTTTCTTTCCATCATAAACAAACTCACGGTATACTTCATCAGAGAAAAGAAAAAGGTGCTGCTCCTTGACGAGATCCCGAAGTGATTCAAGTTCCTCTTTGGAATAGAGTGTCCCCGTAGGATTATTCGGGTTGCAGATCATGATCGCTTTGGTCTTATCCGTGATTGCAGCCTCAAATGCTTCAATGGAAGGAAGGGCAAACCCGTTCTCTATCCTGGAATCGATTGGCCTGATGACCACACCGGCAGAGATTGCGAACCCGTTATAATTTGCATAGAATGGTTCCGGGATGATGACCTCGTCGCCGGGGTCAAGACAAGCATTCATTGCAAACAGGATCGCTTCAGATCCACCTGTAGTAACGATCATCTCGTCTGGCGTCACTTCAATATTACAGGATTTGTAATATTCAACCAGTTTCTTCCTGTAGGAGATCATTCCTGCAGAGTGACTGTATTCCAGAACCTTCATATCGAAGTTCCGGATTTTCAGAATGACATTTTCAGGTGTTTCAATATCCGGCTGACCGATATTCAGGTGATAAACTTTCACCCCTCTTTTTTTGGCTTCTTCTGAAAACGGAACCAGCTTCCGGATTGGGGAAGCTGGCATTTTTTTACCTTTTAAGGAAATTGAAGGCATATGTTTTTTTATTTGTTAGTGGGCGTCGCACTGTTTTCGTTAGTTTTTTCCGGAAGTTTTTCAGCCGGTTTTGCTATGACACTACCTTTAATAGTGAGCACAATTCTGTTTGTTTTTGCATTTGATGTAACGGTGACTGTTTTGTTGATCGGACCAATGTTGTGAGTTGCATAAGTTACTTTAATAACATCGCTTTTCCCTGGCAGGATTGGTTCCTGCGGCCATGTAGGTACAGTGCAACCGCATGAAGAAGTTGGTTTTGAAAGAATGAGTGGCTCTTTCCCGGTATTTGTGAATTTAAATTCACAGGTACCATCAGCTCCCTGGTAAATTGTACCGTAATCGTGCACGATTTTTTCGAATGAAATTTCAGGGGCATTGGGGTTAACCGGTGCCTGTGGCTGTGCAGTTTCCTGTGCTTTTACTGAAAATGCTGCAAAGACTAACAAGAGAAATGAAAAAATTACCTTTTGCATATTGATTTGGATTAAAGTTAAGAATTCATCGATTTAACGGCACAAAATTAATAAATATTCGGAAATTGAAGAAAATATTAATTTTGGAAACCAGGATACAAACTAAAGAATCAATTCTGTAATAATTTTGTACTTTACTTTTTAATTTAAAAATTCTCTGTCTGATGCAAAAAAACATTGTTAGTTACCAGATCCTGTTTTTTTTCTTTTTTGTTTTTCTTTCCTGCAGTCATAATGTGACTTCCCGGACATCTGCACCGGGTTCACCTGCACCGGGACAGGCTGCCTCTTCAGCCCCATGCATAATCTATAAAACCCGGTCTGATTATGCGCATAACGTTCCGGTAACACTGAATGAAAAAAAATCCGGACTGACATCTTATCCGGGTGTTAAGGATCTTATGTTTCAAGGGAAACTGGCATATCCGACAGAACTTGCCAAGGGATTTCTTCTTGATAACCGCGGTATTGGGCCAAATGTGGCTTTCCTTGATTACACCTATGAGCAGTATCAGAAACTGGACCAGGTTCCATCGATTGATCAGCTGATGAAGCATGTCACAGACACAGACCCGGTCACCGAAATGTACAATTGCGGACCAAGAAGTCAATATAAAGACGTTGAGAATGACCTGAATAAAATGATCAACTCAGGGAATTTGAATTCGTGTAAGAAGATTAAATAAAAGTATATACCTTTGCACGTTCAATAAAACTAACAGCTTGACAGAGCCTTCACAGAAAATCAAAGAACTGGACGGGAAACAACTCTATTACAGCTTCTTGTCTGGTGCTCAACGGATATTTGACAATCAAAAGCTTCTTAACAAGATCAATGTCTTCCCGGTCTCGGATGCTGATACCGGAACTAATCTTGCATCCACCATGCGATCCATCATGGATGCAATCATTCCGACAGACAATTTCAAACAGGCAGCCGGGGCTATTGCAGATGCTGCATTGACAGGTGCCAGGGGAAATTCGGGCATTATCTTCGCACAGTTTCTTTATGGATTCAGCAATGAGATAAAGACTGAAGAGACCATCGACATCAGGTCATTCGCTGTCAGCATGAAAAATGCTGTGGATTATGCCTACGATGCCATAGCCAATCCGCTGGAAGGGACAATCCTCACGGTAATCAAGGATTGGGCAAATTACCTGTATGCACTGAAGGATATCATCGACGACTTCATCAAACTATTGGTCGATGCATACGAGATTGCACAAAAATCGCTGACAGAAACCACAAAGAAGCTTGAAGTTCTTGCGCGTTCACATGTGGTGGATGCCGGTGCCAAGGGATTTGTTGTATTTCTCGAAGGATTCCTTGATTTCTTTACTAAAGGTGCGACTCACCTGGTTGCAAATGATACAGATCTGCTCCCTGAAGAAGCAGATACAAGTGCCGTAGCTCATGATGTCATCACGTTCAGGTATTGCACTGAGGCGATGCTCACGGGGGCAAATCTCAATAAGTCAAAGATCCGTGATTTTATCAGGAACAACGGCGATTCACTTGTTATTGCGGGCTCTGCTTCGAAGCTCAGGATTCATATTCATACTGATTATCCGGCCGAATTATTCTCTGGACTGCAGAAATTCGGAACCATCGCCTACCAGAAAGTCGATGATATGGTGAT
>TBL_comb47_HYPODRAFT_10005955_pt1 | contig 13375 bp, 10 predicted proteins | sample TroBogypolimnion_40_FD_10682 | JGI IMG/M metagenome (IMG submission 10682)
TTGCATACCTGATTCTTGCGGTGGGTGGATGAGGTTTTCGCTTGTTTGTGTTTTTTTATTAATCAGTGATAATCATGAACAATGTATATACACATAAGCCGTTAAGTTGATTGTTAATTACTATATTCAATAAATATAATTAGGAGATAATTATGAGATAAAAAAATATGTAAAATAAATAAGTAGAGTTTAATTTTTATAGGTTAGCAAAATATATTTGCTTGCCTATTTTTTTTGCCTAAAATTTTGGCGTAACTAAAATGAAAATATATTTAAATGAAAATTATTTTCATTAATTAAAAAGGAATTAAAAATATGTATTATACAATAAATAAAGAAAAAAATTCATTATCAACAAAAATATCAGATATTGATAGAAATCAATACAAATATCCAAAAGAAGTTTTTAATGATAATGATATTTTAAATATTAAAATCAATGACTTGATAATTAAATCAATTACAAATCTTTCAATTGATCTTTCATCAATATTAATTGATAACTTATCTATTATAGACAAAGATTGTCATGAAAAACTTGTTGAAATAATATCAGGAAAAAATGAAAAACTTAACGATATAGACAATTCAGTTACTGGATTTTCTATTAAAGTTCCAGATATGGATCTGTCGTTAACGGAACCGATCGAAATGTATTTTCGTGGTAATGCAAAGTTATTTAATAATGACGATATTGATTTGCCATTTGATATAGAAATGAATATCTATCCATTTTTATGTAAAAAATTTCATGAAGTAAAGTAAATAAATTCAACGGGGTTGTCTTTCCAAGGGGGAAGGGCAGCCCTTTTTTTATCGAGTATATTACGAAAATACAACTATTTAATTAGTTGAATCGTGATGTTGGTAACCTTTAAAGCAAGCGTCTCCAAAATAGATGCACGCAATTATTGTGACTTGAAAGTTAATAATTTGGCAATGAATTATTTCATATCGAATACACGAATGGTCATCATGCTGATTATTAAAATAAAAATATTAAAGGAGTATAATAAATTATTATGATAAATTATATTAACAAAGATTATGAGTACAGTAATAGAGATAAGAAAATGTTGATATCGTTGGTAGACAAGAATTTACAGCAACTATCAAAAGATTACATCAATATGCATTTGCGTATTATGTATAGTGATAAAGATTCGTTGTTTAAGGAATTAATTAAACATAACAGCGATATTTTATCATACAGACATCTTATTGATATGCATTATCGAAAATGCTCAAAGAACACAGACCCTTCATTGAAAAAAATATTTTCAATGAGTCGATACGATGAAGTCGGTGTTCATAAAATTGAGCTCCCACTGTTCCCGGTGGTAATGAGGTTAGACATAGATTCACCTTTCTTTAAGAACACTAAAAATGTTTTTGCCTCTATCGAAGGATAATTACATCTTTGCATATTTAACCAGTCGTAAATTTCAATTTCAACAGGGTTGTCTTTCCTAAGCGGAGAGGCAGCCCTTTTTTATTGTGAGGTAACATGAAAAAAAAGAAAAAAAAGAAGAAAGTAAAAAAAATATTTACAGGTATGTACAGAGCTGCAGTTAACGCAGAAAGGGCACAATCGGGCTACGGAGCTGATCCATCGACCCCTTGGCTTGAAGATGCTATTCCTCTTAATGCTGCCCTTATTAGAGCTGAGCCTAAAATAATGGGCATTATCGAAAGTCTGTTTCCAGCTATATTCGAGTTCATCAAGCATGACGACAGGATTAAAAAACCCAATACTGCAAGTGGTAGAGCGCGTATCAAATACACATGCAAGGTTGTCTTGTTCAACCTGTATCTTGCATATTTGGTGGGCTCTCCGATCCGCTACGCAAGGGATACGGGCCAGTATGCGAAAGCAAGGCGATATGGGCAGCTATTTTTCAAATATCACCGAGTAATTCCAGTTATTGCCGCCTTCGAAGATCTCGGGCTTATACACCATAGATGTGGCCGGTATGACCGAGAAAAATCTATGGGGAGGCAGGCTAGGATGTGGGCATCTGAAAAGCTCGTGGCTATGTTCAACAAAGTGACCCAAGGCTACCCTCACCAAGTGTTCTCGGAAGATCCAGAGGAGCCAGTTGTTCTCAAGAATGAGGACAAGAAGAAAATCGACTACATCGACACTCCGGCAACGATTTTAATCAGGAACAATCTGGATCATTACAACGACTTTATTTCTGACAACGAAGTGGCCGTCGCGTCTAATGGGGACAGAGAGATCAGTTTGTACAACTTAAAGAGCAAGGTGTTTTTGAACCTACTCAAAGGTAATGGTACTATAACTGATCTAGTATTCAATAATGAAGTATTGAAAAGTTGTATAGATGTAAATAATAAAACAAGTAGTAATAATAAATATAAAGATATGATAGTAGATATATATAATATATTATATATTAATAGTAATATATATAAGATATATAATAATAAGTATATATCCATTACTCATAAGAATTTTAAACCAATACAAGTAGATGAGTTTATTAATAGTAAGGAAAAGGTATATATATCTTGTGACAGATTAATTCCATCACCATGTGTTGCTAGAAATTATTTAATCGGATTGAATAATAATGTTAGATTGGATGATTTCGAGTTGCCATTCATACCTATGCAGCACCGTGATATTTCTCGTTCTTCAAAATACCTCAAGCTGCTTTCCTATATTATTAATCATAATATATTGAATTTGAATATTGGCGACAAGCTTTTTCCCGATGAGGCTTTATTGCGACAACTCTTTACTAAAAAAGCTTCTTTGAGAGATTTCGATATAGAGCGGCTGAATTTTGTCGTTAATGACAAGAAGCTGCACCGTGTATTTAACGAAGAATCGTTTGACCAAGGAGGCAGGTTTTATGGAGGGCTCTATCAGTTTGTGCCCAAGGGATTCAGGAAGGATATCTTAATTGGTGGCGAACCTACCGTGGAATTAGACTATGCAGCTCATCACATCCGCATACCTTACCATCAAGAGGGTATTGATTATAGGGAAGATCCGTATCTGGCGCTCACGAATGACCCTGAAGAGCGTTCAATATTCAAAAAACTATTGTTTGCAGCCCTTAATGCCGTAACTGAGGAAGAGGCCATCGGGGCCTTCAGGAGTAAGTGTATTGACATTGCCTGGAAAACGAATTTGTCACTGGCCAATGAAAGCATCCTCGGCTTACTGGACAGAGCGAAAGAGGTGCATCATCGAATTGCTGGGTACATTCATTCTGGCAAGGGGCGGGAATTGCAAAATCTCGATAGTAAGATTACCGAGGCTATTCTGATGCGGATGACGGATAAAGGGATCCCCTGTCTACCTGTGCATGATAGCTATATTGTGCCAAGGCAATTCGAAAATGAGTTGAGAGAGGCCATGGTGGATGAGTACCAGGCTATTCTCAAATTTGAGCCAGTGATTGGTTAGCTTTGCCGGTTGTATAATGTTGCCTGATTGGCGCTCATATTTAGTTGCGTCTGTCAGGTGACATATCACAGGAGATTTCTTTACCCAAAGTAGAGCCGCTAAGGTGAAATATTTTCACCCCACCTTACTTGACCTTCTTGAGAGAAGCAGCCAGGCACTCATTGCTGCAGACGCAGGTATTGCCACTAAGGTCAAGAGTGGTCCAGTTCATAGTCATTTTTCCACAGACACTACAGGGATATAGTTCATCAAATAAATTATTGAATTCCGACTCTCTCTTCTTATTTTCCGGGAACTTTGGCAGGGAAGTGGTTGGCTTAGGTAAACGCTGCGTTGCATTCCATGCTTGAGTCCTGGGAGAGAAAGTCCTTTTCTGCTGTTCCGCAAGTTCTTGTCGCCATTTTTTTTCATCATTCCATCTTTTCTGTTCCTCAATAGCTCTTATTCGCTCTTTTTCTTCTATATCTCTCTTGAGGATTTTCAATTGCTCATGTTCACCAGGATGAACAAATTCACCTGTTAGTGGTGACAAAAGAACTTGATCTAAAATGGTCACCAACTTGGAATGAAAATGATATTTCTGAGGTGAATGAATGCAATTTAACCCTCGGATGGTTGAAATCGCTTTTTTTTCAACATCAAGATACGATAAAGATTTGTCGCTGTAAGAGTATAACTTGCTGTATTCAGATGAATAAGTTATATCTCTTTCCGTAGGAGTCAGATGGACAGTTCCTTGATCTTGATCATCTTCTCTTAATATATCAGCTAACGGTACCCATACGATAGATATATCAAGTTGTAAAAACGCATGCTGCAATGCCCACCGATCTCTAATACCCTTATCTAATATCCAATAACCGATTTTATGCCCATTTGATAATTCAATAAAACAATCAATAGGGCGAGGCAGATCAGCTTCTGGGTAATATTTCTCGATGGTAACTTTTTCACCAAGTTTCGATTTCAACCAGGAATATAGCAATATCCTGGCCTGTAATACGTCAGGGGATTCGTTTTTTAAAGGGCAGTTGGTAAGATCTTTGTGGGCAAAGTGCCAACGCTTTTTTTGACCAGCTCGGACAAGGACCGGTTGCTTACAAACAGGGCAGATAAGCTCGTCGTCTCGTCCGTGCTGCCTGAGCAGCTCAACAGTTTTCTCGTTCCAATAAGGATCAAGGATTACAACATCCTCTTTTGTGAGGCCTCTCTGAGCTTTGAACATAGGTTGTTTCCTATCAAATTAGGCTCTGATAACTGGTTGAGGCAATTAGTCATGAAACTGCAATTTCTTGGGGTTCTAAATTTTTTTACCGATTTCCTTTTGCACGATTGTGAGACTTGCACAACATCTGACAATTTTTGACATTTGTCCCACCACCCTTGCTCCATGCAGCTACATGGTCAGCGTCCATTTCAGCAAGCTTCCAGAGTTTGCTCTTGTTGGCATCATGCCCAATGGCACAAAGAGGACAGTTTGATTCACCTTTCGCTTCAGCTATTTTTGCCTGAGATGCATAAACAGATTTCTTTGTTGCTTCATCAAAAACTCGGATATCTAATAATTTCGTATCTGTTGAACCTCCAAGAATGTATTCAAAAATGCCCTTTCGGTTTTTTACATATGGATCTCCGTAGAGGTTGTGTACTTCGACTGACACCTTTGCAGGGTTAAACGCCTTCTTGTGATACTCTTCGTACAGTCGTCCCCACTCAAGCCCGCGCATCTCGCTTTCCACATCCGTAAACACAATAGAAACCCAGTCGATCACGCTGTTATAATATCGCTTTAATTCATTTATATTTTTGTCAAAGCGATGACGGCTCATGTAGTCGCCGATATTTCCCTTGCTTACCCAATCCAGCGCACATTCCAAAAATTCCTGCCGATTGGCGCTTCCTTTTATATATGCGCTCCATTTTTGGATGTTAGCGTTTTGGCTATTGCTGAACTCTTCTTTGCCGAGCGTAACAAACGGGCCAGAATACACGGCGTTGAGTAATTCCTGGTCATTAAGCGGAACCCCGGCGATATTGATTGTCTTAAACCATTCTTTTATCTCGCTTTCCGTTCCTTCGCATTCATATATGAGCAGTTTTGTTTCCATTATTTTGGTTTTTTTGTCTTTTGCCATACCGCCAAAATATTGTTCCATACCATTTTCGTCTTTGATGGCAAATTTGCCCGTCACAAAACGGCCAACACTGGTGATGCGCTGTTGCCCATCCAAAACTTCCAGATTGTTTTCAGAAACCCTATTGAAATAAATCAAACCGATTGGGTAACCTTTGAGAATTGATTCAATAACCGCGATCTCTCTTTTGCCACCGTCAGAGGCATAGATGTAGTTACGCTGATACTCCGGCTGAATCGTGAGTATTCCAGACAAACCGAAAAGCCCTTTGCCCTCCAGTTCGTTATAGAAAAAACCATCACAAACATCATTGACTGTGATATCGGTTTTTAGGGTAGTTTTCATTTATTCGGCTTTCTCCTTATCAAGAGACGAGCATAAGTTGATTTATACTCACTTCCAATTTTGATTACGCCCCGTCTGTTTAAATCACCAGGGTTCGGCACATCATTTTCGGTATATTCTCTAGTTTTTAATCCTGAATTATTATCTCTATCCGTTATGCCCATAATCTCAAACTGCTCAGGGCTATATTTATCGAGAAAACTAATTGGTACCCCCATTGCCCCATCGTAATCACTTGGAATAGAATCAGTAAACGGAACCTCTATGGCATCGTAATTGTCGTATTTGTCATACCCTTGTTTGCCTTTGATTTGTTTATGTTTGCTGTATTTTAAATTTTCTCTCATTGTCATTAGTGGCAATGGTTGGTGACGCCTTCCGTGGTCGAGGTTGGTAAACCAACAAACATTGCGGAACTTCACTAAACCTGTTTTTGCATCAAACACTCCCGAAGCGAAATCGCGAGTATTGGGCGTAGAAAAATATGCATTACCAGCATGAAAACCATTTCCTAGCCACAACTTATTATTTTTGATTAGTGGAAATATTTCTTTGTAGGTAATTGCGTTCATGCTGCCAATAATGACGAACGTTTTTTTGTAATCAAAAAGCTGTTTAACATATTCACGAAACAGGCTAAACGGCGGATTCGTTACCACGATGTCTGATTGTTTCAGCAAATTTATGCATTCATCGCTACGAAAGTCTCCATCGCCTTCAAGAGGCGTCCATTCGTTCTGTTCGTTTGCCTTTAATTGCTTGGCAACATCCTTTAGGTTGAACTCACCGTCGCCGTCGATGTCGTGCACTTTGTTTATTATGAACCTGTTGGCAGTGAGCTTTGGACGACCTTTTGACTTTGCGAGGGATTTGTCGTCGCCAAACAATACCAGTTGCGTGTTGGCTATGGGTGAGGGCTTGTAGCTGGTGGTGATGAGCTGTTTCAATCCGAGTTTGTTGAAATTGAGCACGAAATAGCGAAAAAAATTGCTCTCGAACGGATCGTCGCAGTTGCAATACACTACCTGGCCGCAGAAAACATCGGGGTTGTATTCCAAGTACGCTTCTATCTCCTTCTGAATATCGCCGAACTGTGTATAAAACTCATCATTTTTTGCATTTTTGGCGCTTTTAAGATACTTGTTTGCCATATGTTTGCTTTAATCTCTTTGCTTTTATGCATTATAGGATTTCATCAACCCATTTCCTTGTTTCTGTTCTAATTTACTTACCCCAATAATCAGCCAGCGAGTTAATTTTCATTTTTTCTACTCCGACTTTATCTGTATAAGCACAGCAGTAATATTAAGCCAATTTTCCGAATTTTAACTGGCAAGAGTGAAACCAGTTGATAAGAACTATATCAGCACGTTACTGGGGTGAACAACAGGAATTGTGTCAATATGACTTAGTCAAAAAACAACCCGCATTTTCCCAGCGAGGGGGGCAACATATTTTCAATACATCGTGTCTGAAATCTACGGTTTGCAAATCCCACAAGGCTCATATCCTTTTGCTACAGCTTCTTCCCTCGACTTAAAAACCGACGTGCAATTAGGGCAATTATACTGCTGGCAGGTTGGACGATGAAATTTATGGCTGTTAGTGTTGCCATGGTACGCATTGACGCCAATGTCGGGACTCGCAGCACTCTTATCCGGTGACTGCATACCGCTAACCTGCTGCCCTTTTGGATGCCTGAACTCCCAAGGCGGTATTATGTGCGGATCGTTCCACATGCCTTTTTTAGTGCTCCTGGCGGCGTTCTCCTCATGCAGCCAAGTAGAGCAAAAACTTTCTTTACAATATTGCCGATACACCCAGGCATAGCCTTCTTGCACAAGTGAATCGTTCAGGCTTCGACCATTGACAGTGACCAAGGCAACGGTTCGACCGTAGCGGTCAGTATCTTTACGTTGAACCTCAACTTCTCTGCCAGCAACCAATGATGCCGTGAATTCTTTGGATTCCTGCCCGAACGCCTGATCTTTTTCAGGAGCATCGACGCCATACAGCCTGATTCGTTCCTGCTCACCATCGTGTAGCACGGTTATGGTGTCGCCGTCGGCCACTTTGACCACCTTTCCGGACCAGCCAAGGCAGAGAGACGGAATCAAAACCAGGAGAGCGACAGAAGAAAATAACAGCCTAAAATTAACGATATTTTTTATAATCGTTCTCACCTGAACTCACCAATAGATTTTCTGTTTAGCGGTACTTTGAGATTGATGTACAATCCGAGAAATCACTCCGGTTGATAAATCGGTAATACGATAGAGCACAACTGAACCTATACAACAAAATTAAAAAAATCATCGTCCATACCGTCCAGGTCGTCCAGTTTGATTAGCAGTCTGGACGGTTGGACGGTTTGGACGATCAATTTTCAGGGTTATCATCTTATGGACTTTGAGTCCCCACCAACTCCCTTAACATTTTTGTGCGAGCACTGCGGCCGGAATCTGTTAGCTGCTGAAGACCTCCAATATGCCATCTTTCTGTACGGGATATTTTTCTTAAAGGGAGAAAACGATGGGTTCATCGGGACAACCTGTCCATCTTGCGTCGAAACCACTTGCAGATGGTTCGAAAAAAATGATTTTGATCGCATCGTAGATGTTTGCTGTATCTTCAATTTTCGAGGTAATACTCATTTCCATCCATTGAAATATTTCTCACCATTCACATCGTCACCTGAAAATGTCAGAGAAGCGTGTTGTCATATCACCGACATTCTTTCTCATGCCCATGATGGTGACATGGAAATCGCTTTGAATGAAACGCGGATCCGCGAGGCTAATGAAATTCCAAGTATTTACCAAACGTACATTGAAGAAATTGGCTCAAGCATCGGTCCATATTTTTATAATTTATGGCTAACTGATGAACAGCTGCAAAAACTCTTGGACTTTGAAAATACGTCCAATGTACGCATATTGCCCCGATATGTTTTCAAAAGTGATGTTTTGCATCAAATGGAAGAATTCAGCTGGCTGTACAGGAATAGCGACTTTTATCACAAAGATGTTGTTGAGTTAGAGGCAAGAGATAATGCTCTTGAGATAAGAAAATTTAACACATTTTATAGCGTTCCGGCATTGCACGATATTTTGACAGCTACCCCTGATCCTTGGATCGGAGCTTCGAAAAAGGATAGCGAAATAATACTAATATGGGAAAAATCTGCTCCGTTCGTTGGGGCTACGCCAGCAGTACATTTTCATGAAATAACAGTTAAAGAAAATTTATTAAAAGATTTGGATGAAGAAATATATAACGACCTTAATTTGCACCTAAAAACAGGTTATTCTATATCATTTTTGTTGGGAGATGCTGATTCTTTTATAGATGATTATATATCAGTAATTTCGAAACCAAGCTTGTCGTATTCTGCATTACGCCATCTGACAAATAGACACACGCTCGAATATCATAACGCTGTTAGGATAGGTCGGAGAAAAGAAGCTAAATATGCATTTTATCAAATTGGAAATAGATTTAAAATAAGGTTCGACAACCAAGAGCTTCCAGAGAGTAAAATAGATGGATTGAAGTATATACATTATTTAGTTTGTAATGAAGGAGTAGAATTTAAGCATCGAGATCTTAACGATTTGAAAGGAAAAATATTAATTGATAAAGAAGATGATGAAGCCTATGAAGACCTTAACTTTATAGATGGATCATCTGATCTACTTTTAGTAGATGAAGAAGCAACGAAAAATTACATTGATGAGTTAAGTCGATTAAAAAAAGAACATATCAATGCCGTAGTTAATCATAACTTGAAAAAGGCTACGTCCATTCAGAGCGAAATTAAAACGCTCGAAATTTTTATAAAAGAATCACATGAAAACAGTGGAATGGCTAGGAAGAAGCGGGGAGAATATAGAACAGTTCAAAACAAGATTGGTAAGGCAATCCAATATGCGATCGAATGGATGAAAAAACAGGGGTTCAAGGATGCTTATGACCATTTTAGCGCGTCGATAGATCCTTATTCCAACCAAATTATGTATAGGTCGTCTGACAGTAACATTAAATGGTATGTCTAAAAGGAGATTCCTTTATCATGTTGTCAATTTATACCATGTAATTTAAGGCAGTTAATCTGCCTACACTCTTTGTGGGCCATCCATATCAGAGGGGAAAGAATTCGTCTTTCCCAAAACCCCTTTAAATTAAGGAAACTGATTATGGACTCAAACGCCCCCCAAACTCCCACTTCCGCAACTTCCACCCCTGCAGTATCTACCCCCAAACAAGACCTCATCTTCGAAACGATCCAGGGCAGTCTTGACTTCTTTCACACTCGGAGTGGTCAAGCATATGCTATCACCGCTCAAGATGGCCGAGCCAAAATTCTTCCGTTACGTAGCCAAAAGTTTTTTCAGTTGGTGATGAAAAAATTTTACGATCTCTCCGGCAAAGTGCCGTCGGGCTTTACCATTACCAGCATGGTGAATCTGATGGCCATCAATGCGCTTGATGGGAGAGAAGATGAGACCTTTACCCGACTTGGGACAATCGGAGGTAACATTTATGTCGACCTTGGCAATGATGCAGGAGAGCAGGTGAAAATTTCAGCCGCTCAAGTTGAACTTATCGCTTCAGAGCAATCGGCAGCAAGATTTCAGCCAACCTCGTCTTCTCTGCCTCAAGTTAAGCCTGACCTGAATGGTAACATTGCCAGTCTAAGACAATTTATCAATGTCGAAAGCCCTGAGCACGAAATTCTAATCATAGCTTGGCTGGTCATGGCACTTAATTCTGATGGGCCGTATCCCATACTGAACATTCAGGGAGAACAAGGTACAGGGAAAAGCTGCCTCTGTAGACTGCTGCGTGACCTTATTGATCCAGCCGCTCCATCACTTGAGAGTTTCCCAAGGTCAGAGCACGATCTTCTCATTTCTGCCAGCAATAGGCATCTCCTTGCTTATGATAATCTTTCGAGCGTCAGTAACTCGATGTCAGACATTTTATGCAGAATTTCGACAGGAGGAGGCCAGGGAACACGCCAATTGTACTCCGACAATGACGAGGTGAAGTTTGATGTTATAAAGCCACTCCTGGTGAATGGTATAACGGATCTCTTCACTAGACAAGATGTGTGCGACAGGGCGATCATCGTCAAGACCACAGTCATTCCGCCCGAGAAAAGGCTACCAGAGAATGAGTTGCGCAAAAGGTGGGAGCAGGAGAAGCCAGGCATATTGGGTGGACTATATAACGCAGTGTCCATGTCCCTACGAAACGTGGATGCTATCAAACTGGATTCTTACCCTCGCATGGCCGATTTTGCTAAGTTCATCGTCGCTGCTGAACCAGCGCTTCCTTGGCAACCAGGGGCGTTTTTGCAAGCCTATGAGAACAACCGAATGGGTATCATCGAGGATGCCATCGAAGCTGATCCGGTGGCAAGCGCAGTGGAAAAGCTCATCCAGGCTTATCCTGGCGGTTGGTCAAGCACACCTTCCGATCTATTAACTGCCCTAAGCCGATGCACAACAGATGATATTCGCAAGTTGAAGATGTGGCCCAAGCTACCCAACAGTCTTTCTGGAAGGTTAAGTCGCTGTGCAAGCTTCATGCGCGCTCGCAATATCAACATCTCGTTCGGTAAATCCGCAGGTCAGCGGTTCATTTCCATCGCGCCTGCCGTTCAATCTCAGCTACGACCTCAAATTCAGCCTCAACCACTCCTGCCAGCTCCTGAGCCAGTTCTGCCCATGGAAAACGCCTAGGTAGATTCTGCAGACCAACAGGCCTGAGAAAAAAATCAGGCCTGTTGTCATTATTTTTCCCTCAATTGCCAAAACCTACACCCTTTGTAGGCCATTACTTTTAGAGGCAAAAGGATTCGCCGTTCATTGCTGAGTTTACGACGTTTCCTGAATTATTAATGCCGGTGGTGGACCTTTTTGAAGTGACATTTACCGCAACCGACAATCTCCGGTGATGAAATGATAAACGAACTAGGGCAAAGGCTCACTCCCCCACAGGTGGCAAAAATTACGGGAATTAATGCCAGAGTCGTCAGAAAGAATTATGCTGCACTCGGCGGATTCATTCTTGATGGCAGAATCTATTTTTATGAAGAGGCTGTGAAAAATGCCATACAAGATAAAATCAAGCGGTCAATGGATGGCACAGGTGAGAATCGGCGGGCAGAAAGCCAGTCGGCATCGGTGCAAAACGAAAAAAGAAGCGATGGAGTGGGAACGGGAGGAAAAAGAAAGAATTCTTCGAGGGGTACCGGAGAAGGAAGAACAGATCCGCACGGTGTCCTTGCATGAATGGGCGACAGCTTACCTTGATTATGCAAAGGATCGGTTTGTTCAATCGACGTATGAGGAAAAACGCTTTGCTTTTCGCCAGCTGTTTTTAAGTGCCATTATGCCAGAGTCGCCTGCATGTGGCCTTACTGGAAAAGATGTCCTTGATTTTCTGCAAAGTGAAAGTAGTAAGTCAGGAAATTCGGCGAACAAGCGTAGGAAAAATCTTCGTGCAGCATGGAAATGGGGAGAGGTCTTCCTCGGATTGCCCGAGAAAAACCCCTTCCATTCAGTGCCAAGATTTGCAGAGGTAAGAGATGAACGAAGCGTCCCTAGTCTGGCTGAGTTCTTCGCTGTATTTGAATCTGCCGATATTGGACAGGACAAGTGCATGCTATTCTTTCTGCTTCATACCGGAGCTAGAAGGGACGAAGTTTTCAGGCTACGTTGGAAAGACGTTGATTTTACCGCGCGTAGGGTTCGCCTTTTGTGGCGAAAAAATGCAATCGGAGAATGGAAGGAATCTTGGTTGCCAATCGGCGATGAACTTGTCGAAATGCTTGACAAGCAGCGAAGAATAACCGGCCTGCTTGGTCACGTCTTCATGCATCACACTGACGATGACAAATGGGTTCCGTATCTCTACCGCCAGCACTGGTTGAAGAAGTTGTGCGCTCGTGCCGGAGTGAAGCAATTCGGGTTCCACGGTATTCGGCACCTGTTCGCATCAATCCTGGCTAGCAAAAACGTACCCCTCGTGGAGATACAGAAGATGCTCAGGCATGGGAGCATAGCCACGACGCAACGGTATATTCATTCGTTGCAGGAGGGGAGCAGGGAGGCAATAGAGGCTCTACCGGGACTTGAGTCGGTTACGGATTGCAACCAACTGAAAGAAAGGAAGGTGATGTGATGCCGTACTGCCTATTAAAGAAAATCGGAAACTCGAAAATGTTATCGTATTCGGGTTTGAAAAACAAAAAGCCCACAAAAAGCCCACACCGGAAAGTGAGAAGGCTTATTGTGAGCTTGCTTTTACAACGTAACTAGTTGAAGTTACGTTTTTGACCCCAAGGGGACTCGAACCCCTGTTGCCGGCGTGAGAGGCCAGTGTCCTAGGCCACTAGACGATGGGGCCATGCTCTGTCTAAGTGCGCGATTACTAAAATATCCCGGAC
>TBL_comb47_HYPODRAFT_10005956_pt1 | contig 13374 bp, 13 predicted proteins | sample TroBogypolimnion_40_FD_10682 | JGI IMG/M metagenome (IMG submission 10682)
AGAATCGGTATCTGATTTATGAACATGATTATGATTTGTTGCAGGCTCCTGTAATTCTTACAAAAGTTTTCAAAGTATAAAACTGTTTTATAGATGAAGCATTTTCTCTTTTTGATTCTGTTTTTCCCCATGTGTCTGATTGCAAAAAATGTAGCCACTCAGGATAGTATTTCATATAGCCATTTTGGATTGGTTCATATTTATCGAAATTCGAATCCGCCCGAAGGTGTTGTGATTTACATTTCGGGAGATGGAGGATGGAACCGGGGATCCGTAAACATGGTTCGTCCTTTCATCGGTATGAATGTAATAGTCGTTGGGGTCAATTATGTTCATTTTATGAAGTCGCTGAATGCCAGCAAAGAAAAATGTCTCTACCCTGCCGGAGACTTTGAAAACCTCAGCATGTTTCTACAGAAGAAGTTGAAACTCACAAAATATTTTAAACCTATCCTGGTTGGTTATTCTTCAGGGGCAACACTTGCCTATGCATTAATGGCACAAGCTCCTGCTAATACTTTTAAAGGGGCAATTGGAATTGGCTTTAGCCCTGATATAAAAACACCCAAAACTTTTTGTTCAGGAAATGGATTAAAGTCGCATGTGCTGAAACCGGGTAAAACTTTTTACCTCGAACGTTTTGACAAACTTACGGCCCCTTTCATTGTATTTCAGGGAGGAAGAGATCAGGTCTGCAAAAGCGAAGAGATCAATCTGTTTGTCAAAGGGATGAAGAATACCGAGATTTATAACCTGCCAACGATTGGACATGGTTTTGTTGTTCAACGCAAATGGGTGCCTCAGATGAAAGAGGCGGTTAAAAAGATTATCGATTTTCAGTCATTCGGAAACAAGGCTCCCTTTGAAGCTGTGCCAGGTGTAAATTCAGCTGCTATTTCACAACTACCGCTTTATCTGATCAAAGCTTCGGATAACCCGGAAAAGCCTCTGTGCATTGTGATCTCAGGTGATGGTGGCTGGACAGATTTCGATCAGTCCATTGCAGAGACCCTGGCAAAAAATGGTATCACCTGCGTTGGACTGGATACTCAAAAATATTTCTGGGAAGCAAAAACGCCTGAGACAACTGCTCTGGATATCACGAAAGTGCTTCAATATTATATGCCGCGTCTCCAAAAGAGTAGCTTTATCTTGACCGGTTATTCTTTTGGTGCCGATGTAATTCCTTTTATTGCAAATCGATTACCGACCGACCTTAAAAAACGTTTGGCCCTGGTTGCAATGCTTTCACCGGATGATAAGACAGATTTTGAAGTCACAATCAGCAGTATGCTGGATCTGGGTAGTGAGGATACTTACGATGTCCTCAAGGAGATCAAAAAAGTAGATTATACCAGGAAAATTTGCATCTTTGGTGCTGATGAAGACGACGAGGATATGCAAAAGTCCTTTAAAAACAATGGTGCTGAAGTAACGGTCTTAACAGGAGGACACCATTATAACGACAATTACCCCTTGATCGTATCGTCTATCCTGAAGCATCTTCAATAATATTTAATCTTTCTTTTCTTTTAACAGATCACGGATCTCTGTGAGTAAAAGCTCTGATTTTGTGGGTGGTGCCGGTGGAGGAACTACTGTTGCAATCTTCTTTTTGCTGGCATTCATGATCTTAATCATCATGAAAATTGAAAAAGCCACAATCGTGAAATTGATTATGCTTTGAATGAATGAACCATAATTTATCGTAACCGCCTTTCCGGCATTGTGAAGCAATATCAGTTTATACTCTTTAAAATCAAGTCCCCCAACAAGCACACCAATGGGTGGCATCAATACATCATTGACAAATGAATTGACTATTTTTCCAAATTCAGCTCCGATAATAACTGCTACTGCCAGATCAATTACATTTCCCCGCATAGCAAATTGCTTAAATTCCTGTCCAATACTCATTTTTAAATAATTTTTTTAAGGTTTAATTTGAATTGAAATATACGATTATAAAGATAATGGAATAAATAATGTTCAACTGTTGATTTTTATCAATAGATACGCTTACTTTGATTTTTTAAAATTCTATTCCTGAAATGTATTAATTCCTTTGGATTCTTTTTACACTTTTAAAAACATTATCATATCATGAAAACATTACAACTTGTTATTCTTTTATTCATTATTCCTTTTATGACAATTGCACAGAACCCTCAAACAATGAAACTTTGGCCTGGTACTGCCCCTTATTCAAATGGTACTGTAACTCCGGAGAAAGAAATCAGACCAGGTAATATTGCCAATATATGCGAGGCTCAACTTATCATTTATCGTCCGGAACAAGGAAAGGCAAATGGTTCTTCCGTGATTATCTGCCCGGGTGGTGGATATACCAATGAGTCTACAATCAAAGAAGGTCACGATGTAGCCAAATGGTTTAATACTTTCGGAGTAACAGGTATCATTCTTAAATATCGTCTGCCGGGTGCCGATGGCATCACGGAAAAGGACAAAGCTCCCCTCTCCGATGCCCAGAGAGCAATCAGGTATATTCGCTCTAAAGCTGCAGAATGGGGCCTTAAACCCGATCAAATTGGCATTATGGGCTTCTCTGCAGGTGGGAACCTGGCCGTAAACGCAGGAACACATTTTGATGCAGGAAATGCACAGTCTACAGATCCTGTTGAAAAATTAAGCTCCCGGCCTGATTTTATGATTTTACTTTATCCTGTTGTATCGATGAAAGCCGGTTTGACGCATGGTGGTTCACGTACGAACTTATTGGGTAGCAAGCCTGATACTGCAAAAGTAGTTTACTACTCCGGGGAAGAAAATGTAACTGCAACTACTCCTCCAACTTTTATTGTACATGCCAATGATGATGGAGCTGTTAAGGTTGAAAACAGCATTAACCTTTATCTTGCAATTCATAAAATGAAAATCCCTGTTGAAATGCATATATTTGAAAAGGGTGGGCATGGTTTTGGGCTCGGGCTTCCTACAAATACAACATCGGCTTGGCCTGACAGATGTAAGGCTTGGATGGAACAAAGAAAATTGTTATAAATAAGAATATTACCTAAAAGAAATCTGAATCAATTTTGCTATAGGGACAGGTCGTGACCTGTCCTTTTATTATGTGGACAGGTCTCGACCTGTCCCTACACATTCGATTAAAACATTACAGTTCAAGCCTTAGGCTGTTTTTTAAAAGGACTTGAACCCTATAATTTCTCTGACTTCCCTGACTGTTCTTGCTGCACTTTCGTGTGCTTTTTCCGCTCCCATATTGACGACTTTACGCAAGTAAGCTTCGTTGGAAGTGAGTTCTGCAATCTTTTCACGGAATGGAGCTGTGAAGTTGATCATGTCTTCAGCCAATTGTTTCTTCAGATCACCATAACGAATCTGACAGCTGTTGTATAAACCATCAAAATGTGCTACCGTCTCAGGGGCAGAAACTACATTCATCAGATTAAATAGATTCTGAATTGATTGAGGCTTTTCCTGATTTGGCTCAACAGGACCACTATCTGTTACTGCCTTCATCACCTTCTTTTTGATTGCTTCAGGAGTATCCGACAAGAATATTGCATTTCCCTCCCCTTCTGATTTACCCATCTTTGTGCTTCCATCCAGTCCTGGAATCTTGACCAGTTCTTCTCCAAAATTATAAGCAACCGGTTCAGGGAAATAATCAACATGATACATTCTGTTGAATCTGTTTGCAAATGTGCGGGTCATCTCAAGATGTTGTTCCTGATCTTTCCCAACAGGCACTTTATTGGCTTTATGAATAATGATATCCGCAGCCATGAGCGTAGGATAGGTTAAAAGTCCTGCATTGATATTGTCGGGTTGAACACGTGCCTTGTCTTTAAAGGATGTACATCTTTCCAGTTCACCCATATAGGCATTCATGTTGAGGAAAAGATACAATTCTGCTGTTTCAGGAATATCGCTTTGCAGATAGAGTGTAACTTTTTCGGGATCGAGTCCTGCTGCAAGATAGTCAACCAGTACACTTCTCACGTTACCATGCAAGTCGCCGGGAGTAGGATGAGTAGTTAATGAATGATAGTCGGCAATGAAGAAAAAACATTTGTTTTGCTCCTGCATCTTGACAAAGTTCTTGATGGCTCCAAAGTAATTACCCAGATGTAAATTCCCGGTTGGTCTTATTCCGCTGACAACAATTTCCATAATAAAGCTCTTTAAAACAAGTTCATATTACGGAACAGGTCCGTAGTTTCTTTTACGCTGATAGCAGATTGATCTACCATTGCACGTTCTTCTTCATTTAATTCTATTTCGAGTATTTGTTCTACGCCATTGCGTCCCAGTTTAACAGGGACACCAAAAAAGATATCGTTTATGCCATACTCACCATTTAGATAAACACTACAGGGAAGAATACGTCTCTGATCAAGTACAATCGATTCCACCATACGTGCTGTTGCTAATCCGGGAGCGACCCATGCAGATGTACCCATCAGGTTGACCAGCTCACCTCCACCATAACGTGTCCGTTCACAAATCAGATGGATTGTATTGTCATCCAAAAACTGGTTGAGAGGAACACCACTCACTGTTGTATAACGTGGCAAGGGAACCATGGTATCGCCATGACCACCCATCGTTACTGCCTGAATATCTTTAACCGAACAGTTTACTGCATCAGCAATAAAAGCACGGTAACGGGCTGTATCTAGTAATCCTGCCATTCCAATGACTTTTTTTCTGTCGATATTGGCAGTCAGGTAAGCGCAATAAGCCATTACATCCAGTGGATTTGAAACGACAAGGATGATTGCATCGGGTGAATACTGCATCACATTACGCGTCACATGATGAACGATGCGTGCATTCTGAGAAACGAGATCTTCTCTGTTCTGACCGGGTTTCCTGGGGCTACCGGAGGTTATCACTACGATTTGTGAATTTGCTGTTGCACTAAAATCGTCAGTAACGCCGATACTGCGGGTATCATATAATGCCAGAGGAGACGACTGCCACATATCTAATGCTTTTCCTTCAGCTATCCCTTTTCGTATATCGAGCAGAACCAATTGATTACACAGTTCCTTTTGGGCGATAGCAGTTGCAGCTGTCGCACCAACATTCCCGGCACCTATTATGCTTATCTTTAAATCTTTCAATGTAGTTGGGTTTGGTGTACTTATTGCAAAGGTAAAACTTATAAACTAAAACTGACCTATGAAGGTCAGTTTTAGTATTGAATAAGATAAAAATCAGATTTTAATTTCGTCGTCATGCTTGTTATGAAAATGATATTCAAGCATATGATGTGACGGTACTTCTTTAATTTTGATCCACTGTTTGAACTTAAAGAACCATTTCATTCGGATGGAGTACCACCCATGGGTAAGGTAAGCAAAAATAAAAGGATGTACGGTCAGGGTTAGTTTTTGCTCATTCTGATCCCTGATCAGATAACGCAGATTGTTTTCAATTTCATCAACCTGTATTATACTAGGTTTTATCTCTCCGGTTCCATCACAGACGGGACATTTCTCAAGAATCTCTACATTCATTTCCGGACGAACACGTTGCCGTGTAATCTGTACCAAACCAAATTTGCTGGGTGGAAGGATAGAATGTTTAGCCCTATCTCTTGCCATTTCATCTTTTAGTTTCTGATACAGCTTGCGACGATTCAATCCTTCGTGCATATCAATAAAGTCGATCACGATAATTCCACCCATATCACGAAGTCGCAATTGCCTGGCTATTTCTGAAGCGGCTTCAAGATTAACTGAAACTGCATTCTCTTCCTGATTGCTACCTGAGTTTACACGATGACCACTATTTACGTCGATTACATGTAACGCTTCAGTATGTTCGATAATAAGGTAGACACCACTCTTGATGGTAACGACTTTACCAAACGAGTTTTTTATCTGCTTGTCAACCCCAAAGTTCTCAAATATTGGTACTTTGCCCTTGTATAACTTAACAATTTCAGTCTTTTCAGGTGCAATAGTTTTTATATAATTGCGAACTTCTTCATAAATAACAGAATCGTTAATGTGAATGGAGTTAAACGATTCATTCAGAAGATCCCGAAGAATAGCTTGAGTCCTATCGAGTTCGCTTATGACTTTTTGAGGAGGAGTAGCTGTTCCAAGCTTCCGAAGAGCTGTTTCCCATTTTACTGCCAGTGTCTGTAAGTCGGCATCAAGATCCGCAACTTTCTTACCTTCAGCAACAGTCCGGATTATAACTCCGTAATTCTTAGGTTTAATGCTTTGTATCAGACGTTTTAATCTGTTCCTTTCTTCAACACTCTTTATCTTCTGAGATATAGAGATCCTGTTTGAGAATGGAACCAGTACCAGAAAACGTCCTGCAAATGAAATTTCTGACGAAATTCTTGGACCCTTCGTTGAGATGGGTTCTTTTGCTATCTGAACAAGTACAAACTGATTGGGAGTCAGGACCTGAGAAATCTTTCCAGTTTTCTCGATATCCGGTTCTGCCTCGAAATCAGCCATTGTCAGCTGAGTTGCTCTTCCCCCGAGCGCCTGTTTTAGATATTTATTCAGAGAACTTACCTGAGGACCTAAATCCAGATAATGTAAAAAGGCATCCTTCTCGTATCCAACATCAACAAAGGCAGCATTTAGCCCGGGCATTATTTTCTTTACCTTACCAAGGTATACATCTCCAACCGCGAAACTGTTATTGTTCTTTTCTTTATTGAGTTCAACCAGATTCTTATCCTCGAGTAGAGCGATGCTCACCTCTGTAGCACTTGAATCAATGATTAATTCTCTGTTCACCGGTTATTGAGTTTTAGGAATAATTCTAATTATTGTTAGTCATTTTGTTCCTGAAACAGACAAACCTTTATTCCAAAAACTAAATTACATAATGTCTATTTGAAGACATTATGTAATTTAAATTTCCGAAAAAAGACAAAAAGTGTGTTTATTTCTTCTTGTGTCTGTTCTTACGCAAGCGTTTTTTGCGCTTGTGTGTCGCCATTTTGTGTCTTTTTCTCTTTTTTCCGCTAGGCATAATTCTGATGCTTTAATTATTTTACACTTGTCTTAACCTCGTTTACAAAGCTCTTTGCAGGCTTAAACGCTGGGATATTATGAGCAGGAATAATGATTGTAGTATTTTTTGAAATATTACGACCTGTTTTTTCAGCTCTTTCTTTAATTGTGAAACTTCCGAATCCTCTTAAGTAAACGTTTTCACCTTGCTCCAGTGATTTCTTAACGGTTTCCATGAATGCTTCTACTGTTGCTTGAACTGCAACTTTTTCAATTCCTGTTTTGCTAGCAATGTCAGCTACGATTTCTGCTTTTGTCATATCATTATCTGTTTAATAATTTGATAATAAATTTTTTAATAGGACTGCAAAGATAAAACATTTTCAGTGAAAGTGAAAAGTTTTTAATTTTTTTTTTTCACTTAAACCGCTCTGTTTATTATGTTTGCAAACTATGACAAAAATCAACGATCTACTCATCGACTGGTACAGGCTTAATGCCCGTGATCTACCCTGGAGAAACACCCGAAATCCTTACCACATATGGATTTCTGAAATCATATTTCAGCAGACCCGAATTGCTCAGGGCCTTAATTATTGGCATCGGTTCATCGAAAAATTTCCAACTATTGACCTTTTGGCCAATGCTGATGAACAAGATGTTTTAACTATATGGCAAGGACTTGGCTATTATAGTAGGGCCAGAAACATGCATTCAGCAGCAAAACAGATCATGTCTGAATTTGGTGGTCTGTTCCCCAGCACCTATGATCAGATTCTTCGGTTAAAAGGTGTTGGCACGTATACAGCTGCTGCCGTTTCCAGCATTGCTTTTGGCGAAAAACAAGTAGTTGTCGATGGAAATGTGCTTCGCTTTCTGTCAAGATATGCGGGGATATCTGAACCAATTGATACCAGTTCGGGTAAAAAAATAATTACAAATCTCGCTTTAGACTTTTTAGAGGATGCCGATCCGGGCACATTTAACCAGGCTTTGATGGAGTTTGGTGCCTTATATTGTGTCCCCCGTAATCCCGATTGCAGGAATTGCATTTTCAACACTGCCTGTATGGCTTTCGCGATGGATGCGATAAAAGAGATCCCCTGCAAGAGCAAAAAGGTTGTCGTGAGAAAACGATTCTTCAACTATCTGTATATCGTTGATCAGAATAATCTTCATAGCTTCCTGATGCAACGACGTGCAAAAGGAGATATCTGGCAAGGATTATTCGAGTTTCCAATGATTGAAGAAAATGTTTTGCTTGACACTGATTCTTTAATCTCAACCGAATTTTGGAAAGAAAATATTTTGTCACATCGTCCGGTTTTATCTTCGGGCTATACTGATTTTGTTCATCTGTTAACCCACCAACAACTTCATACACGCTTCTTTCAAGTGAAACTGGAAAATTGTAATGATGTAAAGCTCAAACCAGGCTGGGTTTGGGTTTCACAAGAAAATCTACACACTTATCCGGTTTCACGTTTAATCGAAAAATTCCTGAATGTTTCATTCGAAAAATAAACTTGATTTTCCTTTCTTTCTGCATTTTAAAAGGTTATATTTGTTTAACGAAATCCAGTAAAACTTAAATCAGTTAATCATGGCATTGGGAATCAACAAAGTTATTCTGGTTGGAAATCTCGGAAAAGATCCAATCACACAGGATATTGGAAATGGTGTTAAAAAAGCCACCTTTTCTTTAGCTACTACCGAGTCCTTACTTACTCGTGATGGCACAAAAACAGATCACACCGAATGGCACAACATCATCTTATGGCGTGGACTGGCTGAGGTTGCTGAGAAATATCTAAGAAAAGGACATACTGTTTATATAGAAGGACGACTCCGCTCCAGACAATATGACGATAAGGATGGGAACAAAAGGAATATCACTGAGATCCTTTGTGATAATCTGGTAATGCTTGGAGGTGGAAAACAAGCAGGGCCTGCTCCAATTGTTACTACACAACAGGAACAATTTGGCACCCAACCCATCAATCAAAATGATACCACACAGGGAAATAATATTGCATTTACCAACGATGGCGCTAACGATGATCTGCCATTTTAAATATCTTCATCATAATCTTAGGGGCAGTCAGTTGAGACTGCCCTTTTTATATGTAATTTAGCGCCCTAAACCAATAAACAAACTGTTCTTGGAACCAGTTAGTCATTTTACCGAACAGATTCCTGTTCTTTCAGGCATAATCTTCTCTGAAGTATCCTTTTTAATTATCCCACTTTTAGTCATTATACTTTTGATTGTGATAGCCGGAATACTTTTATATCCGCTTAACACTACGATGTTCAGTCTGTTTAAAGCATTAATCCGACTTAAGGTAAAAGGAAAAAATAAGCTTACTTCTGCTGATATACTGGAAACCATAAATGAACTCCTGGATTCAGATACAACGGTTGAAGAACAACAACTCATGAAAGGAGTTGCCCGTTTCGGTGATATTGAGGTAAAAGAGATCATGCGTTCCAGAATGGACATTACAGCAGTGGAGATTAAACAATCTTTTGATAGTCTGATTCAAACCGTTATCAGTTCCGGATATTCCCGTATTCCGATTTATGATGGAACCATCGATCAGGTCCGGGGTATTGTATATGCCAAAGATTTACTACCCTACATCAAAAGTTTTGAAGTAAAAGAATGGCAAAGACTCATCCGCAAAGCCTGGTTTATTCCCGAGAACATGCAAATCAGTGATTTGTTACATGAGTTTCAGGAAAAGAAAACACATATGGCTATCATTGTGGATGAATTTGGAGGCACAGCAGGTATTGTCACAATGGAAGACGTACTGGAAGAGATTGTCGGGGAAATAAATGACGAGTATGACAACGAGGCTGAGGAGCTGATTTACCACAAACTGGGTGAATATGATTATCTGTTTGAAGCCAAAGTTACACTCAATGATTTTTGCAAAATCACAGGACTGGAAGACAATATGTTTGATGACCTCCCCGGAGATCCGGATACATTAGCAGGCTTAATACTCGAACTCACAGGTCGCATCCCTGAAGCCGGTTACGAAGTTAAATATCTCAATCTACATTTCATTATTGAATCAGTTGATAAAAGAAGAATCAGACGCATCAGAGTTAAGCTTCCTGAATTAACTGAAAATGAAGAATAAAATTCAATGTACTCCCCAATGAACAAGCAGACTTCTTTAAATATAAAAACTGGCATATTTCTTATATCGATTTTACTACTTGTTTCTGCTTGTCAGCAAAATTATGTGCCCAAACCAAGGGGTTACTTTCGAATTGGATTACCCGAAAGAGGATACCGGGAGATGGATTCTACTTTGCCCTACTCTTTCAGTTATCCGGTTTATTGCAAGATCACTCCCGACACTTATGCACCCAATGAACCAGCCTGGATCAATGTTGAATTCCCCAGGTTAAATGCAAAATTGCACCTGAGCTATAAGAAGATTGATAATAATTTGGCCAAATATCTTGAAGATACACACATGCTGGTTTCTAAGCATATACCCAAAGCTACTGCCATAGAAGAGAGCCAGATCAACAATCCTGAACATCATATGTATGGGACGATTTACAAGATTCAAGGTTCAGAGGCTGCTTCGGTTTATCAGTTTTATGTGACAGATAGCATTCATCATTTTATGAGAGGAGCTCTTTATTTTAATGCTGAGCCCAATAATGATTCGTTGGTACCGGTGATCGATTTTGTCGCCAAAGATATCGACCATCTGATAGAAACCATGCGCTGGAAAAAATAAGATTCCAAAAAAAAAGGATGGCCACAAGTGCCATCCCTTATTCTTAAACCCCAAGGGATATTATTCGTTTGAAGCTTTACCCAGTGAAGCCAATATACCACCGTCTACATACAAAATCTGACCATTCACAAAATCAGAAGCAGCAGAAGCAAGGAATATAGCAGCACCTTGCAGGTCATCAGGATTTCCCCATCTTTCGGCAGGGGTACGGCTAATGATAAAATCATTAAAAGGATGGCCTTTTTCTCTCAGTGGAGCAGTCTGTGAAGTAGCAAAATAACCCGGTCCAATACCGTTTACCTGAATGTTATACTTCGCCAATTCGGTAGCCAGATTCTTGGTAAGCATTTTCAAACCACCTTTTGCAGCAGCATAAGCAGAAACAGTCTCACGACCCAACTCACTCATCATCGAACACATATTGATGATCTTACCACCACTCTTACGGCTTACCATACCCTTGGCAACATGTTTTGAGAGGATAAAAGGACCGACAAGGTCAATATCAATTACCAGTCTGAAATCTTCCACATCCATATCCATTGCAGGTATACGTTTGATGATACCGGCATTATTGATAAGAATATCAACAGCCCCAACTTCTTTTGCGATAATTGCAAGACCTTCTATTACCTGTTTTTCGTTTGTAACATCAAACAGATACGTCGAAATTGTAATTCCTTGTCTGGCATAATCAGCCTTTGCAGCAGCAAGCTTCTCAGCATTAATATCATTCACAACGATTTTAGCACCATAAGTAGCCAAACCGATTGCCATTGACATTCCCAGTCCATGGGTAGCACCCGTTACCAGTGCAACTTTTCCTGTTAAATCAAATAGTTTGTTTGTCATGTTATTTTAAGTCTTGAGTGTTAACAATATCCATATCACCATAATCCAAATTCTCACCGGCCATACCCCAGATGAAACAATAGTTAGACGTTCCTGCTGCAGAATGGATAGACCATGCTGGAGAAATGACAGCGTCTTCACTCTTCATCCAGATATGCCTTGTTTCCTGTGGTTGTCCCATAAAATGACAAATCATCTGATCGGCAGGTACATTAAAGTAATAATATGCTTCCATCCTGCGTGAATGTGTGTGTGCTGGCATCGTATTCCAAACGCTTCCCGGTTGGAGCTCAGTCAGTCCCATTTGGATCTGACAAGTCTCGAGCAGCTGATTGACGATTAATTTATTGATCACACGTCCATTAGAACCTTCAAGAGATCCCATCTGAACACTGATGGCTTCTGAACGTTTGATGCGTTTAGTAGGAAATGTTTTATGAGCAGTTGCTGAATTGACATAGAAACGGGCAGGATTCTGAGGGTCCATACTCTCGAACATAACTTCCTTCACCCCTTTTCCGATATACAATGCATCCTTATTCTCCAGATTCCAGGCAAGTCCATCGGCATAAACAACCCCTGAACCTCCGGTATTGATGATTCCTAATTCACGGCGCTCCAGAAAATACTGTACCCTTAACAGATCGAGAGTCTGTAAGGATAATTGCTCCTGAACCGGCATGATTCCTCCAACCATTAAACGGTCATTGTGAGTGTAAACCCATTTAACTGTATCGGGTTGCATCAGCCCTTCAATCAGGAATTCTTTACGGATGACTTCAGTAGTATACCCTTTAAAGTCTCCCGGATGAGTTCCAAATCTTTCTTCGATTAACGTTTTCATAATTGCTATATTAATTTGTTATTCTTAATGATGACTTTCTGATTTTCAATTCACTGGTCAGTATAATAGTTTCGGCAGTATGTTCTCCTGTAAACCGTTTCAACATCAACTCTGCCGCTTTCTTTCCCATCTCTCCCGAGAATTGTTCTATCGAAGAGAGGGGTGGATCCATAATTTCAGTAAATAATTCATTGGCAAAACCCACAACACAAATATCATCGGGTACACTGATGCCAACCTCCTTCATGAAAAGAATGCTGCCTAGTGCTGCAAAGTCTGAAGCTGCCAGTAATCCATCCGGAACCTGTTTGGATTCATATAGTCTGCGAAAAGTTTCATATCCTTTTTTACGCGTTAACAGTTCTTCAAAGACATGAATATCATTTGCAGCAAACCCATGATCAAGCAATGCCTGTTCAAATCCATTGCGTCTGTTACGGTACATGAAAAGATTCTGCGTCCCTCCAAAGTAAACAGGTCTGTGGCATCCATTGGCCAGTAAGTGTTCCGTTGCTTTATAGGCTGCGTTGTAATCATCGATCATCACCCTGCTTGTTGTCGGATCATCTATACAGCGGTCAAAAAAAACCACCGGCCTTCCACTCCTGCTAAACCTTTCAATATGTTGGATGTCTTTGGTCTCCACCGAAAGAGAAATAAGCAATCCTTCAACACCCGAATTCAACATAGCCTGAACACCTGCCTTTTCATTTTCATAGGATTCCTGCGTCTGATAAATAAAGGTATTGAAACCATTTGTCCGCAAGACCTCTTCAATGCCACCTATGATATCAGAAAAGAACTGTCTGTCTACGCGTGGAACAACAACGCCGATATTATTGCCATGTCCTCTTCGCAAGGCTGCTGCAGGACCGTGTGCGTAATAATCCATCATCTCGGCAGTCTTCTTGACCGAAACAATCGTCTCTCTACT
>TBL_comb47_HYPODRAFT_10005957_pt1 | contig 13372 bp, 9 predicted proteins | sample TroBogypolimnion_40_FD_10682 | JGI IMG/M metagenome (IMG submission 10682)
TCATTGGCGGCGGGAGCGGGGGTGGGCAATGCCGCGCTGGCGGTCGTGGCGGCTTGGGGTTATTCGAGAGTGTTCGGTGGCATGACCGGCTTCGTACGGGCATTCAGCGGGCCGCTCATGGTGTTGGCGGGATTGCCGCTGACGGGCCTTTTCAGAATACCTGCGAGGCAGGCGGCTGGTGTGGCAGGGGGGAGCGGCCTGCCGGGATTGTTCCTCCTCGGGGCGACGTTGGGGGTGCTCGGGTGTCCGGTGGGCGCGGGGCTGTTTGCTGGCGTTCTACTTCCGGCGGCGATCATCCGCGGGACGCCGCTACGCGATGCGCTTCTGTACGGTGGGGGATATGCGCTGACCATGCTGGCCCTCTGCGCAATCTTAGCCGCGGGCGGCCGCATGGAGCGCCTGAATTCCGTCGGCCGGCTCGTCTGCGTGGCGGCGGGGTGGTGTCTGTTTCTTGTCGGTGCGGTGCAGTCTCTGGCGTGATCCGCTGCAAACGCCTTGTTACGCCGGAACCTCTTCGCGGATCATGATGAGCAGCATCTTGAAGCGCGTTTCAGCCTGCACAGAGTGGGGGATATTGGCGGGCATGATCACCATTTCGCCTGTTTTGACCTTCACGGGCTTGCCGCCGATCACAAGCGTGGCCTCTCCGTCGGTGACTAGCACGGTGGCGTCATAGGGCGAGACGTGCTCGCTCAGCCCCTGCCCTTGGTCGAACGAGAAAAGCGTTAGCGTGCCGGCTTTTTTGTCGAGCAGCGTTTTGCTGACGACGGCTCCGTCCGCATAGTCCACGGATGCCGCCAATCCGATGATCTGTCCCCGTCTGTCTGTCGCTGCCATGGTCGTCTCCTTTTGTCGGGCGGCTGGCGCTTTCTTCAAACCTTCTTGCCGCGCTTGAGTAATCATCTTACTCCCAGTACGGCAGGTCATGCCAGAACAACTGTGGAACTTGTGGATGTGAAAAGCGCCTATGCGGGCCGCGCGGGTTGAAGCCGGTTTCGGATGGTGGTATGATGCAGGTATGAAAAGAGGAGCGGTGACGGTATGAGAGTTTTAGCGTTGTTGGGATGTTGGCTCGTCATGTTATGCCCTGTGTATGCCTTCAAAGTGTATGTGTTCACGGACATGGAGGGCTGTAGCGGAGTCACCGGGAGCGAGCAGGTCACCGGGGCTCGCGCTGACGAAGGCAAGCGGCTGATGGTCGGGGATATCAACGCGTGCGTCGCGGGCTGTTTCGCGGCAGGTGCGACGGAGGTCGTGGTGCGGGACGGGCACTCGAACGGCACCAATGTGGATCCGGCGCTGGTCGATCCGCGCGCCAAACTGATTCAGGGTGCGACGCGCGACGTGCGGTTCAAGGATTTCCAAGGGGCGGAGGCGCTGATCCTGCTGGGCTACCACGCGATGGCGCTGACGCCGGGCGGGGTTCTGGCGCACACCTATTCGTCGGCCACGATCCAGGGGATGTGGCTGAACGGCCGCGAGGTGGGGGAGATCGGCGTGGACGCGGCGATCGCGGCGGAGCACAAGGTGCCTGTCGTCATGGTGTCCGGGGACTCGAAGACAGTCGCTGAGGCGCAGGCGTGGCTTCCCGGCGCAGTGGTGTGCGAGGTGAAAAAAGGCACGGGCCCGCAGAGCGCGGAGCTGGTTCCGCTGGAGACAGCGCATGCTCTGATCACAACGAAAAGCGAGGAGGCTGTGCGGCGGCGGCACGAGCTGGCGTGCCTCGCGGTCACGTATCCGGCGACGCTCCGCTGGGACTATCTGCCCAAGGATTCGCTGCGCACGCACAACCCGGCTTTCAAACCGGTGGCGAATCCGCGGCGGGTGGAGAAGACGGGTGCTTCCGTCGAAAAACTTCTGTTGGGGCACGAATGAAAAAAAACGGAAATGAGTTGCGGGAGCGGATCGCCTGCGATCCGCGGGTGACGCCGTTCCGGCGCAAGGTGTACGAGGCATTGCTGGAGGTGCCGCGTGGCTGCGTGACGACCTACGGGCTGCTGGCCCGCCGTGTCGGGTGCGCTTCGTCACAGGCCGTGGGCGGCGCGCTGCGGGCTAATCCGTTCGCGCCTCATGTGCCGTGCCACCGCGTGGTGGCGGCGGATCTGACGATCGGCGGCTTCTGCGGCTGCCGCGCGGGCGAAGCTGTTTTGCGCAAAATCGCGCTGCTGAAGTCGGAAGGTGTGCCGCTGGACGGGGCGGGCAAGCTGTCGGACCGGCGGTTCGTGTGGACTTGGAAAAAGTGAAAGCGAAACGCTGGCCCCATTCTAGGGGCGGCCGAGCGCGGCTTCGATCCGCTGCGCGAGGCGGCGCGAGAAATCGTCGAGCTTGTCGCGCGTCCAGGTGGTGACGAGATACTGCCGTGTCTCGAGGAAGAGCTTTTTGTCGCGCGCTTCGCCTTCCTCGCAGGTCCAGAAGACCGGCTTGCCGAGACCGATGGCCAGGCCCGCCTCGAAGTATGCGAGCGGGTTCTGGCCGGTGAGGTCGGCCACCACGCAGTCGGCGTGCCGGAGTTCGACAACGATTTCGTCGTTGATTTTGTTGCCGTGCTCTTTGCTGTCGATACGCACAGCGGTGTAGCCGGCGGCCTGAGCGCCGGCGGAGAGGCCCTGAGCCCAGAGTGTGTCGGCGTCTTTGTCGAGACTGAGGGTGACGACCGCGGTCGGTCGGGTCTTTGGAGCGACGGCGGCATCGAGCGCGGCCCAGCCTGCCGGGGTGAGGCGGTAGGTGAGCCCTCCGCCCTGCTGGGGACCTTTGCGCGGCGCGGAGGTGTCCTCTTCGATCAGGTTCTTTTCGGCGAGGTAGCGCAGGCAGAAGAGCAGCTCGTTCTTGTTCGAGCAGAAGCCGACGGCGAGTTCGCTGGGCGACAAGGGCACGCTTTCCGCGAGCGTTTTCGAGCGGCGGCGCAGGTATTTGAGCAGATAGTCGCCCTTGATGGCGAGATCGGTGTCGCGCGGCAGCACCAGTTTGGCGACCTTGTCGAGCTCGGCCCACGACTTGAAAAGGTCGACGGTGATGAGGAGCTTTTCGCCGAGGATGTCCCACGTGTTGCGGCAGAGGCCGGAGAGCAGATGCTGGGGCGGAAACGGGGGCGGGCTGTTCATGAGCTGCGTTTCGGCGAGCGTCTGGACTTGGAAGCGCCCGCAGCGCGGACAGTGGATTTCGGCGGTGTTGGTGCCCGCTGCGGCGCGGGTGACGTTGGGCGTGCGGCAGATTGGGCAGGGGGTGCGGTTATCCATAGGGCCTCCTCAGAAAAGTCGGATTGATATTTCTGTGCGTCAGTATAGCAAAAAACGGCACGGCGGATAGCTTGATTCTGCTGCGCTCTTTGCGTCGCTTATGTATTCTCTTTTTACGCTTGCGTGCGGCAGTCGAAAAGACTAATAAAAGAGCATGTTGCCAAAGTATAAATGGGAAGATGCGGCGGCGGACGAAAAGGCTGTCAGGGCGCTGGCTGCGGCGGTGGGGCTGCCCGTACCGGTTGCGCGGTTGCTCGTGGCGCGCGGCGCGTCGACGCCTGCCGCTGCGCACGTGTTTCTGAGTCCGGACCTGAAAGCGCATCTGGCGGCGCCCTGTGATTTTCCCGGGGTGCGTGCCGCCGCTGAACGGCTGTGGGCGGCGGTGCGCGAGGGCCGCGAGATCGTCGTGTTCGGCGATTTCGACGCCGACGGCGTGGCTGCCGCGGCGGTGTTGGTGACGGCGCTGCGGAAGATCGGGGGCGTGGCCGAGGCGTTTCTGCCGGCACGAGAAGCGGAGGGTTACGGGCTGACCTTTGCGGCGCTCAACCGCTGTCTGAGTGAGCGAGGCAGGCTGCCGGGCGTTCTGGTGACGGTGGACTGTGGGATCGGGTCTGTGGCCGAGGTTGCTCATTTGAATGAGCTGGGTGTCGAGGTCATCGTCACGGATCACCACGAGCCGGGAGCGGAGTTGCCCGCGGCTGGGGTGATTGTGAATCCGCGCCTGGGTGCCTCTCCTGGCGCTGAGCATCTGTGCGGGGCGGGCGTGGCGTTTAAAGTGGCGCACGCACTGGCGGAGCTAGGCAAAGCCAACGGGTGGTACCAGGGCAAGCCGTTCGGCGGAGAACTGCTGACTGCGGTGGGCCTTGCGACGGTGACTGACGTCGTGCCGCTGACGGGCGAGAACCGGGTGTTCGTGGCGAGCGCACTGAAGCATTGGGCGCGCTGTGCGGGCGAGGGGCTGAGGGCGCTGCTGCTGCGGGCTTCGCCGCAGACGGTCGACACGTTGGACGCTGCCACGTTCGGGTTTGTGCTGGGGCCGCGCATCAATGCGGCGGGGCGCATGGGGTCGGCCATGGTCGCCTACGAGTTGCTGACCACGCAAAACCGCGACCGGGCGGCGGAGCTGGCCGCGCGGCTGGAGGCTTTCAATGGCGAGCGGCGCGGCGTCGAGTCGCGGATCATCGCGGCGGCTCGTCGACAGTGCGGGCTGGATGTGGGTGCGGGTGTGTTTGGGGAGGCGGCGGTGGTTGTGGGAAACGAAGGCCTGCACGCGGGAGAAAGCGGCTGGCATCCCGGCGTGATCGGCATCGTGGCCGCGCGGCTCAGCGATGAGACGGGGCGTCCCGCGGCGGTGGTGGCTTTCGATCAAGAAGGTGTGGGGAGGGGTTCGGTACGGGCGTGCGACGGGTATCATGCGCTGGAGGCTCTGGCGGCTGCTGGCGAAGCGCTTGACGGATTCGGCGGGCATGCCCGTGCGGCCGGCTTCAGGCTGAAGCCAGGACGCTACGGTGAGTTCAAGCAGCGTTTCTGCGAGTCGTGCGCGGGACAGTCGGCAGGTGCAGTGCGCACGCTGACCGTGGACGGCTGGCTGGAGCCCGGGCACCTCTCGCTGGCGCTCTATCGCGAGCAACAGCGTCTGGCGCCCTTCGGCATGGGCAATCCTGCGCCGCGCTGGGGGGTGCGCGGGGCGGTTGTGGAACGCGTGCAATCGATGGGGACGGCCGGTGAGCATCTTCAACTCGTTTTCGCGCTAGGATCGGGCGAAACGGTGCGCGGCGTCTGGTTTCGCAACGGCGGACTGGTCGAGGCAGTGCGTGCGTCAGGCGTCCGTTTCGACGTGGTTTTCGAGCTGACGCAGAACGATTTCGGGGGCGAGTCTTCAGCCGAACTGCGGGTGGTGGATATGGCGCCCGCGAGGTGAACGGCGGGTAGGGCAGAGGTTTCAAGCGCCCGCACGGCCTCAAAATGCATTTGCACTTCCTCCGCGTTTGGAATAAACTACGCCGCATTTTTCACGCAACAAGAAGGTCAGAAAATGAAGCAGTACAAGGTCGGTCTGGTCGGCATCGGCGCGGTAGGCACGGAGATGGTCAAAGTTCTCCGGCAGCGGAATTTCCCCGCCAACGAAATCCGGATCCTCGCAACGCGCGAGCGCGATGAGGAGATTGCGGGCGAGACGTTTCATGTGCTCGAGGCTAAGCCCGAGGCGTTCGACGGCTTGGATATCGTGCTGTTTGCGGGCACGGAAGGCTCCAAGGGCGCGTCCAAGCTCTTCGGCTGGGAGGCGGTCAAGCGTGGCTGCGTGGTGATTGACAACGGCGACGACTATCGGATGGACGACCGCGTGCCGCTGGTGATTCCTGAGATCAACCCCGAAGCGCTCGACAAGCACCAGTGCTTCATCGCCAATCCGAACTGCAGCACGATCATTGCGCTGATGGGCATCGCGCCGCTTCACAAGCGCGTGCCGCTCAGGCATCTGACGGCCGTGACCTTCCAGTCTGTCAGCGGCACTGGCCGCGCGGCGATAGAGGAGCTGGAGCAGCAGGTTCGTGCCTATGCGACCGGCGGCGAGATGAGCGTCAAAGCCTATCCTCACCAGATCGCCTTCAATGTGTTGCCGCAGATCGGTGGCGCCAAGAAAGAGATGCCGGGCTACACGACCGAAGAGGCCAAGATGACCTTCGAGTCGCGCAAGATTCTCGGGATCTCAGACCTGAGGATCGCTGCAACCTGCGTGCGCGTGCCGGTTTTCTACGCCCACTCGGTGGCAGTGCATGCGGAGTTCAGCGCGCCGATGACGCCGGAGACCGCTCGCGAAATCCTGGCTAAGACCGAAGGCGTGAAGGTCATCGATGATCTGGCTGCCAGCCAGTACCCGATGCCGCTCTATACCGGCGGCGGCGACGTGGTCAACGTCGGCCGTATCCGGGTGGACCCGAGCGTCGAGAATGGTTTGGCCCTCTTCTGCTGCGGCGACAACATCCGCAAGGGCGCTGCGCAGAATGCCGTTCAGATCGCTGAGGTAATGATCGCTCGCAAGCTGATCTGATTAAGCCTAACTGATCCGCAGCCAGCCACAGGCGGCCCCACCCGGCAGCGGGCGGGGCCTGTTTATTTGCCGGAAGGACGGCCAGATTGCGGGCAGCGCGACGTTCAGCGGTAGATCTCGTTTGCCCATTCGTAAGGCTCGCTGAGCGGTAGCCCCAGTGTCGTTTCGGCAATGAACTTGATGACGCGCGCGCCGCTGAATAACCGGAAATAGGAACTGCGGCCCGCAGCGGCAACCGAGCGTCTGAGGGCGTCATCCTTGTGAAACGCGATCACTTTTTCTGCAAGGTCTTCCACGTCGTGGAAATAAACGACCTCCCTCTCGGAAAAAAAACAATCGAAGCCGCCTTCACTGCTGAGAAAAGTCAAGAGGCCGTTTCCCATCAGGTGCGCGATGCGGTCAGACGAATAGAGGTGCCATCCTTCGAAACGGTTCAAGTTCAGCGCCATTTTGCTGTTGGCTAAAACGCTCTCGTATTCGGATCCCCACGACGCCGCGTGGCCGTGCATGCCGAAACTGTCAAATCTGACTTTACCCCGCAGCGCTTCGTGCAGACGGGCCACGAGAGGAAACCGGTCATCGGTCATTTGCCCGACGCCACAAAAAATTAAGTCATGGACGAAATCGCTTTTGAGGGCGTTATTCTGATCTTCCAGCGCTTCGTCCGCCGGATTGGGCATATAGGCGACGACGTTGCTTCCGGTACAGAATTGCCTGAGAACATCGCCGCCGGTGGTCACGAATATCGCATCGCAGGTCTCCTGCCTCTTCCTGATCTGATTCAGGTTGGTCTCTTGCCACAGGGAATCGACGTTGAAATGCGCCAGCTTGACTCTGGGAAGAAGGTTGCGGATTTCCCGCAGCGTCCGGTTGCTGATGATGTCGCAGTGCCCGATCAGCACGAGATCCGGTTTGAAACGGTCGCAGGTCTCAACCAGTTTCCTGTTGGCAATGACGCGCCCGAGTGGGCGAATATAAAAAGGGGATTCGAAACGGGCCGTGTCCCGGTCACTGAACTCGCAGACGCGCCAGTTATTGCGCACCGCACCGTTTGTCAACGCCCTGCCGGGACTCAGTTTCAGTTGCCCATAGCGACGGATCATGAGATTGTCAACAAACACAATTCGCACAGTCGCTGTTTCCTTTCCTCAGATGTCTGAAACCGAGTTGCCCGGGCGCCACTTCAGATGTTGCCTGACCGGCGAGAGATCGGTATAAGGAACAGCCATGCGGCGCTGTTGGAGAGGATAACAAAGCCTATGCATATGTTCAAGCGCGTCCATTGCACCTTTTTAGACTGTACTTGTCCGCCTCTGTTTGACAACCTACACGCCATGATAAGCCGTAATTAACGGCGAAGGCGGAGGTTTTCCATGAGCGATGTTTTGATTGACCGCAGGACCTTTATCCAGACCACGCTTGCCGCCGGTGCGGCGCTGGCCGTTTCGGCGCGAGCCGCCGCTCCGGCTGGCGCGGGCCGCCCGCTCCGGCTGGGCGCACCGGCCTTTGCGAAGACCGACGATCCCGCCGAACTCGCCCGCTGGCACCGGGCCGCAGGTTACCGGGCCGCTTACTGCCCGAAGGTCGAACTTGTGGACTCCGCTCGTATCCGGGCGGTTGAGGCCGCATTCGGCGAGGCTGACGTCGTGATCGCTGAAGTCGGGCGCTGGTGCAACCTGCTCGATCCCGATTCGGAAAAGCGGAAAAAGAACCTCGCCAACGTCACCGAAGGGCTGGCGCTGGCCGACGCCGTCGGCGCGAAATGTTGCGTCGATATCGCCGGTTCGTTCAATCCGGACGTGTGGTACGGCCCGCACCCCGACAACTTCACGCAACGGTTCTTTGATGCCGCGGTCGAGAACGCCCGTGCGATCATCGATGCGGTCAAGCCGCGTCGCGCTAAGTTCTGCTACGAGGTGATGGGGTGGACCATGCCGGAGTCGGCGGACCGCTATTTCGCGATGATCAAGGCGGTCGACCGTCCCGGGTTCGCCGTGCACCTCGATCCGTGCAATCTCGTAAGCTCCCCCGAAAAATTCTACCGCAATACGGATGTGCTGAACGAGTGTTTCGACAAGCTCGCGCCATGGATCGTGAGCTGCCACGCGAAGGATCTGACGTGGGACGTGGAGATGAACGTCCACTTCCGCGAGGTTCGGCCCGGTCTGGGGAAACTCGATTACGGCACCTACCTTCGGCGTCTGGCGGCGATGCCAGTGCCTCCGCCGCTGATGATCGAACACCTCAAGGGCGAAGAGGAATACGCCGCAGCGGCGAAGCACATCCGCGCGACAGGCCAAGCCCTCGGTCTCACGTTCGAGCGCGAAGCGTGACGCCCAACGGGGATGAACAGGCGGGGCTCTAGCTGCTCTCACACTTTCGAAAGTGTGAAATGGGGGATTGATACCACGAACGAAAAAAATAATTAGACTTTAATCTGTTTCGCGCTAAGGACGCAGAGGTGTTGGTTATTGCTTGAGTTCAACGCCTGAGTTGAGGAATGAGTTCGGCCATTGTGGCGAGCACGCGATCAATTTCCGACTCGGTGTTGGAACGTCCCAGTGAAAAGCGGAGAGAGGCAAGGGCCAACTCCGGCGTGAGTCCCATAGCGGTCAGCACGTGGGGCGGCTGACGGCTGGCTGTAGAGCAGGCCGAGGTGGTTGCTGCGGCGATGTCGGCGATGTCCAGATTCATGACGGCGGTCACGGCGTCGATGCCGGGGAAGGTGATGTTCAGCGTGCCGGGCACGCGCGGCGCGTTGGCGCCGTTGACAAGCGCGTCCGGGAACGCCGCGAACAGACCCGCTTGCAGGCGGTCTCGCAGCGCCGAGATGCGCGTCGCGTTGTCCGTCATCTCGCGCAGCGCGAGCTGGACTGCCGCACCAAGTCCGCAGATGCCCGGCAGGTTCTCAGTGCCCGCGCGCAAGGCACGCTCCTGCGAGCCGCCGAAGAGCAACGGCGCGACGGCGGAGGCATCGCGGAACACGAGCGCCCCCACGCCCTTTGGCCCATGGAACTTGTGCGCCGAGAGAGTCAGGTAATCCACGCCGAGCGCTTCGAAATCGACGGGGATACGTCCGACCGCTTGCACGGCGTCGGTGTGCAGGGGGACTCGGTGCTGCCGCGCGAGTGCGGCGATCTCGCGGACTGGCTGGAGCACGCCGGTGTCGTTGTTGGCCAGCATGATCGAAACGAGCGCGGTGTCCGGACGGATCGCGGCGGCCACCGCTTGCGGATCGACGCGACCTTCCGCACATACGCCGACGCGCGTGACGGACCAGCCGAGAGATTCCAGCACATGGGCCGGCTCCAGCACACAGGGGTGTTCGACGGCGCTGATGATCAGGTGGCGCGGCTGGCACTCAGATTTGAAAAGCGGGCCGAGCAGAAGTTGGCTGGTTGCCTCGGTCGCGCCGCTGGTGAAAAGGATGTTGGCGGGCTGCGCATGGATCAGCGTAGCCAGTGCGCGCCGTGCGGCCTCGCGCACCGCGCGCGCCTGCTGGCCGCACGCGTGCAGGCTGGAGGGATTGCCCCATGTTTGGCTGAGGCAGTCGTTCATCGCTTTCACCACCTCGGGCGCAGGCGGCGTGGTCGCGTTATGGTCAAGATAGATCATGGTGACGAAAAGATGAGGTTGTTATTTCGGTAGGCTAATAGGCTGTTAGCGGAAGATGGATTGCCAGACCGTGGAACGCGTGACGCGGATTATGTCGCGCTCGTGGGCGGCGGGAACGGTGAGAATGAGTGCATCGCCTGTGCGTGTGGTCGGAACAGATGCGAAGCGGTGCCATGCTCCGCCCTGAATCTCGCCTGCTTCGGCGCTCATATTCGCGCCTGTCCGAGCGATTCTCACTGTGCCCTCGCCGACAGGCAGCACAAGCAGGCCTTTCGCATCGGCGAGTGATCCGCCGTTCGGCGCGACAGCGAAAACGCGTGTTGTGCAGCTCAGAAGCTCACGCCCGTCTTTTCTGATGGTGCCCGCACATCCGGCGGCGTGCAGCGCACCATCGTGGCCAACGATCAACACGCCTTCGCCGCCTTCTGGCAGCGCGACATCGAAACCGCCCAAAGTTCCGTTCCAAGGCTGCCCGTTTCTCTGCGATACGATCCATGCGTCCGACTCTTCGCCGGGCACGCGGAACACATGCAGACCCGGAGCGTCGGGCGCTGCGGGCAGACCTTCGATTCCGGATGACGTCAAGAATGCCAGATACGTGGCCATGCCGTTCGTGGGAGCCATATCCAGTTCGACGGGTTCGGCGTTGAACCAAACTTGACCTTTGCCAAGGCGGCAACGCGTCAGAACCGGCGTGCTCCCGCTGGCCGCAAGGACTTCGGCTCCCACAGGCTTCACGGTCAGGAAAGGACGCGCGGAGGACAGCGCGTTCAACGCGGGCGGTAGCTCCAGCGGTTTCGCTCTCGGTTCGCCGACGGCTTCGACGCCGCAGAGTCGCCGCAGGCGGTCGCGCCGCGTGGGCTGGCGCTGCGCGTCGTACGAGAGGTCGCCGGACACATAGAGGCTGCCGCCCGCTTCGACAAAGCGGGTCAGTTGCTTGATCACCTCATCGCCCGGATCGAAAGGTACGGGATAGACCAGCGCCTTGGCTTCGCGCGGCAGGCGGTCAAGCGAGCCGTCAGGCATGAGTCCGAATTCGGCGCGGCAGGCGACCAGCAGATCGGCCGATTTGTGGAAGGCGCGGATCACCGCATCGCGCTGCCCGCCCTGGCGTCCGGAGTCTGGAATCACGACATACACCTCGGGCGTCACCGACCGCGGTTTCAGCGTGCCGAAGGTCAGTGCCATGGCGCGGTAGAGCTGCGCGGTGGGGCGCGGCACGCCGGTCTGGTGCGCGATGCCGCAGGGGAAGATGCCCTCCATCGGGTCGCGCCAGTGCCAGCAGGACATGCAGGCCGCGCCGAGTCCGAAGGCGTTGTGCGCCAGATAGGAGAAGCGCTGGTCATACGACGCGTCGTCGTCGCCCATGCCCCACGGGTCGGCAGCTTTGAAAGTCGGGTGGTTCTTGGCGCCGCACTCGCCGAGGATGAACGGTTTGCCGAGCCCGCGCAGATCCACGTCTTTGAGTTCGGCGGCGAACGGGGCGGGTTTACCGTAGTAATGGCGGTCGGTGAAATCGAGGCCGAGCGAGGCGATGGCCGGATCTTTCATGTCGGCCGTTTTGCCCGCGTAGCCCCAGCCCTGGCTCCAGCCCACGGACGCCAGCGTCGCCGGGTTGCCCGCATGAATCGCGGCAGCGTTGGCCGAGGCCCACGTGCGCTGCGTCCGCGTCATGTGCCACCAGAACGCGGTCGGCGCGGGATCGTCCCACGCGCCTTCGGTTTTGGCGGACTGCCCGAACGACTTCACCAGCGCGGCGTCGGTCGAATGGAACGACGGTTCGTTGCAGATGTCGATCGCAAAGCCCGGCACGTCGCGGTAACGCTCGGCGATCTCCTGCGCGGTCTTGCGCTGCTTGGCGAGCGTTTCGGGGTCGGCGGTATTGGAGAGGTTCGGCGTGTGATAGAAGACGACTCCATACTTCTGCGAGAGCTGCACCATCGCGTCGCTGATCCGCTTGTCCTCTTCGGTGGCGAAGGGGACGAAACAGCGGGTCCAGCGCAGACCGAAGTCGCGCATCTGCCGGTAATCGCGGTCAAATCCGAGCGGCGAACGCGCGGTCACCGAACTGTTCTGGCCCCAGTACGTCTGGCTGCCCATGAGGAACTGCGGCTGGCCGTCGATCAGTAAGCGCGTTCCGTCTTTGGTGAATCTTGGGCCGCGTGCGATCACCTCGGGGCTCCAGACCGCAAAGGCGGCCTCTTCGATGTCCACCCGTTTGCCATTCTCCCACAGCTCTGCGCTGACGCGATAGAAGTCAGAGGGCGTCGCGGGCAGGGTCCATTGCGCTTCGACCGGCAGCGTTTCGCCGCGCTTGACGGTAACTGGTCGCGCGAGCGTGGCGCACGGGGCCGCAGCACCATCAGGCGTCACGACGAAACGGACTTCCGCCGTATGTGCTTCGCGTCCGAACGCGCTGACGCGTGTGCGCAGCGTCACGGTTTCGCCGGTGCGGTAACAGGCGTAAGCGGCTTCGGATTCGTGCAGATAGAAACGGCGCAGCAAGGTCTTGGTCACCGGTGTCAGCACCTGCGCGAGGGCGGGCGAGCCGGAGGCAAAGAGATCCTTGTTGGTCACGCCGAAGCAGGCCCACGACGATCCGGCGAACGTGCCGGCGAAGTGGTGGGTGATCGCGCCCGCATGTCCGCGCGGCCGGCCGTCCGCATCGGCGCACGCGAGCAGCGGAACCCAGCGGGAGCGGTTGGGGCCGAAGCCGTGTCCGTTCAAGCCCAGCATAGCTGTCGCTGAGTAACCTGAGAGCGGGGCTTTCAGATCGAAGGCGGCAACGACCGATTGAGCCTCGGCCGGGCCTGTCGATGCGACACGGCGCAAGGGGAAGGCGCTGTCGAACACGCCGAGCTGTTCAGGTTCCGGCCACAGCGCGTCGCGGATCGGTGCCCAGCGCGTGTTGATGTGCGGCGTTGGGCTTCGTATTGTTGCGAGCGGATCGCTCTGTACGCCGAGGCCGGCCAGCCACACGGTGTGGGGCTGATTCCGATCGGCAATGTCCGAGGCAATGCCGAAGCTGAAGTGGGCGGCAGAGCTTGGCTGGAAATGATCTTCCGCTCCGCCGCGTCCGACGCTGGGGTTGTCCTGCCAGTACGAGAACTGCCCTGCGGTGATGCGGTACTCGCGCCATTCAGTTGTCAGCTCCACCGCCTTGTGCCAGCGCGAGCCGTCGGCCTCGCCCCACTCGATCCACATCTTCGGGGTCTGCGCGTCGCTTTTGGCCCAGAAGCGTGTGACCGCCCAATCGGACGGCATCTGCTTGCTGAACCCAGAGAGCCCAGCCGTGTCCCAACCCGTGAGTCCGGGAGTGGCGAGTTCAACGGCAGATAAGCCCTGTGGGCCTTCGGCGGCCTTCAGGCTCGGGCCGCCCGGCCGGTCGGAACTCGGATGCCACGCGCTGAGTCCTTGCGTGGCGAGTGCGGTGAAGGGCGCGTCAGGAATCGGCAGGTCATCCGGATTG
>TBL_comb47_HYPODRAFT_10005958_pt1 | contig 13367 bp, 11 predicted proteins | sample TroBogypolimnion_40_FD_10682 | JGI IMG/M metagenome (IMG submission 10682)
AGGGCGCTTGGGTGACCAAGCGCGGAGGAATGGGGTTGTTGATGGCGTGCTCCCAATGGGGACCAATATCGGCAAGGTCTTTGACACCCATGCCAATGCGATAAATCTCGCTGCTGGCCGACAATGCTCCAATGACCACGGGAATATCAAATTTCTTACCCTTGCTGTCGATGATGTTGGTGAAGAGGAATGCTTTCCTTTGGTTTTCTTTGAGGCCGCCTCGAAATTGCCAGCGTACCAGGGGATGCATTTCTGTATCTTTGTTGATGGGTTCATCGATTCGGATTAACAAGCCGGCATCGTCGAGTCTCTTGAGATGTTCGTGCAAATCCTGGGCACAATGGGTTTCAAATTGATAGTTCATGTTGGGTTACGGTTAGTTGATTGCATTCAACAAGATTCATTATTCAACTTTCACAATACCACTATCAACCAATTTTTTGTTGTAATTGAGCTCTTGCTCCAGTTGGGCATTGAATTCTTGCTGGGTCGATCCAACGACTTGAAATCCACTTTGTCTGAACGATTCTTGAACCTTTGGGGTGTTGAGCGCTTCAATCAAGGATTTTCTTAATTTATCCACAATATCAGTTGGGACTCCTGAAGGAATGATAAATCCGACCCAAGTGTTGTAAGTGAAGTCTTTGAGCTCAGGTACACCCGTTTCTTGCAATGTTGGCACATTGGGCATTAGTTCAGCTCGTTTGGCGCCAGTGACGGCAAGCGCAATGACTTTACCCGCTTCGACTTGACCTTTGGCGGCTGCGACATCGGGCATGAGTAAAGACACCTGTCCGCTCAGCAAACCAATAAATGCGGGGCCACTGGAGATGTAAGGAACCTGCAAAGCTCGCACGCCGAGCTTCATGAAAAAACCTTCGGTTGAAAAATTCAAACTCGTGCCCGCACCGCCACTGCCGTAAGAGATTTTTCCAGGATTGGCTTTGGCGTAGGCCGCAAACTCTTTTAAATTGTGAGCGGGTACTGAGGGATGGATGAGCAAAACCGTTGGAATGTTGACCGCACAGGTGAGCAAGGTGATGTCTTTTTGCGAGTCATAGCCCAGTTTAGGGTCAATGATGGGTGCGATGGTCATAGAGGCAGGAGAGACTGCGGCAAAGGTGTATCCATCTTTGGGGGCACGCAACATGGACTGAATGCCGATTTTTTGATTGGCGCCAGGTTTATTGTCAATAATCACTTGTTCTCCCAAGATTTTGCTCGCTTCAATGGCGACGATCCGTGCTGTCAAATCCACCGGCCCCCCCGCTGCCGTGGGAACGATCAAGGTGATGGGCTTGTTTGGATACTGCGGCGCAGCTTTGAGGAGTGGCACCATTAAAAGAGGCAAAAGCGTTATAAAACGAAGAGCTGATAGTGTTTTCATGGTGTTTCCAGATAGTCGACAAACGACGTAATTTCATTAAACGGAATTTAAATCCATTTTATTGAATTTTATGGGGTAATTAGGCGTGCGAGATAATGGTTTACCCTTGCATGGCAAATGTCGAACTCCACAACGTGCCGAATCACGCTGACATCTTGAATCGGTTCAGGACGCAAAGACCATATTGACTCGATTTTCTGCGACCTTTCCTTTGATCAAAATATCTCGTTCATACTCTTCTTGCCAGAATCTGCGACGTCGATCACCTGCGCACCCAGGCAAGCCAATTCCCTTTTTCAAAGATAATTACTGGTGAGCATGCCTCCCATGCAAAATCCTGTCACTAACCAAATATTTCACCTGCGGATCTTTATGTCTCGATACTGATTCCTCTGAATAATAAGAGAATAAATTATTTTGATCATGCATTATCAGCAAGGGATGCGCCTGTTTTTTTAAATAGAGTCGCTCTTGCTAGCGTTTACCTCAACTCAAATACTTGCAAGTGGTTTTGGCCGGATTTAAGGGTTACCCCTCTTGGCAATAACGCTAGTTTTTCTTAAATTAAGGGTGCTTTTACGATATTGCAGTCTTTACACATATACGATGCGCTATTACTTTGGGTTATTAATCTTATTTGCTTTTCAATGCACGCATTCAGAGGTATTCCCCAATAAAACCGTCAAAATTATTGTCAGTACAGCACCCGGTGGTGCTCCTGATGTGATCGCCCGTCTGATCGCGGAAAAACTCAAAGATCAATGGCATCAAGGCGTCGTGGTAGAAAATAAGCCCGGAGCGACTGGAAATATATCAGCCGTTGTAGTTGCCAAGTCACCCGCGGACGGATACACACTGCTTTACTACGACAGTCCTATTTGGGCCATAAACCCCCACTTGTATAAAAAGCTTCCCTACGATCCTTTTGCCGACTTCAGTCCTGTCATTCAAACCCATCTGGCGCCTTTGTTTTTGTTGGTGCCTACATCTTTACCCATTTATTCAGTCAAGCAGTTGATCGAGTTTGCCAAAAAGAATCCTGGTAGAGTCGCCTACGCCTCAGCAGGCACCGGGTCATCACATCATTTGTATGCAGAGCACTTTCGCTACTTGGCGGATATCGAAATTGTTCATATTCCTTATAAAGGAGGGGCTCCTGCTTCAATTGCTCTTTCAGCCTCGGAAGTTCAAATGGGATTTTTGAGTTACCCCTTGGCTCAAGCGGGTTTACTTTCTGGAAAAGTGAGAATATTGGGAATTGGTACGGCCCAACGCTCACCCCATTTGCCAGATATTCCAGCAATTGCAGAAAGTGGATTGCCTGGATTTGATTTGTACACAACACTTGGTTTTTTGGCTCCAAGCGGAACACCTGGAGAGGTTATTTCCAAAATACATGCCGCAGTATGGAGCGCGATATCAGACCATGACATGGTGGAGCGTGTGTCTTCCTTCGGTATCAATTTGGCCCCCAACATCACGCCAACACAATTTGGCTTGGTGATGAAAGAAGAGTATGAGAAATTTGGCAAAATTGTCAAAATTTCTGGTGCTCAAATGGATTAACTCAATTTTGACACAATGAATCATTATGAATAATTATGAATATGATAGTTTAAGAGAATGGATCGATATCGTTGAAGATTTTGGTGAGCTTGCACACCCAAAAGGCGCAGACTGGAATTTGGAAATTGGCGCCATCTCTGAAATCGATTACAAAAAACGCGGACCAGCTTTACTTTTCGATGACATCCAGGACTATCCCAGCGGTTTTAGAGTGCTGACATCTTCTACCAACAGCTCCAGAAGGCTAGGCCTCACCTTGAGGATGGGGATTGACCACAACGATGCGTCGCTGGTCAAAGAGCTTCGGGGTTCGCCCAATAAATGGGTGGAGAACTCAAAAAACTATCCCCCAGAGTTTGTGAGTGAATCCCCTTTGTTTCAAAATGTCATGGAAGGCGATGACGTCGATTTATTGAAATTTCCGACTCCTTTATGGCATGCCGCGGATGGCGGGCGTTATATTGGCACCGGCGTTGCCGTGACGACCATTGATCCTGAAGACCATTGGGTCAATTTGGGCGCATATCGTTCCATGTTGATTGATAAAAATCATGTGGCCTTGGGGGCTGTCCCTGGTAAGCATGGTTATATTCATATCCAAAAGTGGATGGAAAAAGAGGGTCGTGCGCCAGTTGCCATTCACATTGGCATGGATCCGCTCTACATGGTGGTGAGCGGTGTTGAAGTTCCTTCAGGTGTGAGTGAACTCAATTATGTGGGCGCCATACGCGAAAAAGCTGTTCAGGTGATCAAAAGCTCCGTCACCGGTCTTCCTATCATCGCAAGTGCAGAAATTGTGCTCGAAGGTTGGTTGGTCAAAGGCGAGACCACCGATGAAGGTCCCTTTGGTGAGTGGCCTGGTTACTATGTCAGTGGTGTATCCAGAGAGCCCTTGTTGAAAGTGGAGCGTGTTCTCTATCGCAACAACCCCATCTTGCTGGGCTCACCTCCGGCCAAGCCGCCACATGATTATTCTTACATGCGCACCGTGATGAAATCGGCCATGATTTTTGATGCCCTTGTTGCTGCGGGTATTCCTGAGATCAGGGGCGTTTATGCCCCAGAGTGTGGTGGCGGAAGAATGTTGGTGGTGGTTGCCATCAAACAACTTTATAACGGTCATTCACGGCAAACCGGATTTGTTGCGTCTCAACTTCCTGCTGCGGCTTATATGGGGAAATACACCATTGTGGTGGATGAAGACATTGATGTGACCAATTTGGAGGAAGTCGTTTGGGCTGTTTGTACCAGAACCGATCCAGACACGAGTATTGACTTTATCCGGCGCGCCTGGGCCAGCAAGGCAGAACCTATGCTTCAAAAAGGACAAGCAGTGTTCAACTCACGTGCCATCATCGATGCGTGTCGACCCTTTGAATGGATTAAAGATTTTCCAAAAGTGGCACAGGCCGATGCTGCTTATTTGGCGCAAGTAGAAAAAAAATGGGAAAGTATTTTCTTGCCTAAAATCAAATAATAACTAGGAAATTTATAATGAATTCAATACTCAAAAATAGTGTTTTGTTTCTGGTCACCATTTTGTTTTTTTGGAAAGCTCAAGCGATTGATTTCCCCAATAGGCCAGTCAAGATCATTGTCCCCTTTGCCCCAGGAGGTACGCTAGATGTCACGGCAAGACTGATCGCTGTAAAACTTCACGATCTTTGGGGGCAAGCTGTCATAGTGGAGAATCGACTTGGCGGTAATGGCGCGATTGGCGCGGAGTACGTCGTCAGAAGTCCGGCAGATGGCTACACGCTCATGTACAACGGTACCTTGATTGTGGTAACCCAACAACTTCAAAAAGTGAATTTTGATATCCTCAAAGATTTGGTGGGTGTTGTGCAGCCTGTTATCTATTACCACGTACTGGGAGTCAGCGCTAAATTAGGGGTGAACAACTTGAATGAGTTAATCGATTTGGCAAAAAAGCAACCTGGCCATCTCAATTATGGCAGCGGTGGAATGGGATCGAGTTTGCACCTTTATATGGAAAGGTTGAAGAGTTTGACCAAAGTCGACATTGCTCATATCCCTTACAAAGGAAGTGCACCAGCAATGCAAGCATTGATGTCGGGTGAAGTGGACATGGTTTTTGATACGAGTTTTTCAATGATTCCTCTTGTCAGGTCTGGTCGAGTTAAACCCATCGTGGTTTCGGGAGACAAGAGGCTAGAGAGTTTGCCCAATGTACCCACCATGGAGAGTTATTTTCCAAGTTTGAATGAGGAGCCTGGTTGGCATGGTATTTTTGCGCCTTCTGCAACGCCAAAGCCCGTAATTTTTAAAATTGCGAACGATGTTAAAGCGATTGTGACTTCGCCAGATATGATCAATCGTTTTAAAGAGATGGAATTTCAATCGACTGGAACTGGTCCAGAGGTATTTGGTGAAAATATCAAGAGAGATTTTGACACTTGGGGTAAATTGATCCGTGAAAACAATATTCACAGCGATTAATTGTTTCGATAATTTTTTTGAAAGTTGAATTAAATATGGTGGACGATTACGTAAAGCACGCTAGAGAACATATGTTGGCTAGGTACACAATTAATGGTGTGAATGCCAGTGACTTTAAGGATGTGACCAACTCGATTGAAAAATGGGAAGATTGGTGTTCTGCATGGTCTAAAAGAGCCCTGATTCATGAAGAAATGGGTAGACAAGCATTGCAGAATCGAAAATTTATCAGTGCAGCTGAACATCTTTGCCGTGCGGCCGTGACCTACCATTTCGCCAAATACTTGTTTGTTCAGGACATGTTGCAGCATCGGGTCGCACATCAAAAAGCCGTTGATTGCCACACTTTGGCTTTGCCATATATGGATCCCCCCGGTAAACGAGTGTTAATTCCGTATGAAAATACGCAATTGGTCGGCATATTGAGAAAACCCAAGAATTTAAATGGGCCTTGTCCTATTGTTATTATGACCATGGGCTTGGATTCCACAAAAGAAGAATTGATCCTGTTTGAAAATACTTTTCTTGAGCGGGGTATGGCCACATTGGCTGTCGACGGACCCGGTCAAGGTGAAGCAGAATACGACTTGGCCATTCGCTTCGATTATGAAAATGTCGTGGGCCCTATCATCGATTGGATTGAATCTCAGGCTGATTTGGATTCAAATCGAATTGGACTATGGGGAATCAGTTTGGGCGGATATTATGGTCCAAGAACGGTGGCTTTTGAAAAGAGAATTAAAGCCTGTATTTCCAATTGCGGGCCCTATAACTGGGGTGCCTTGTGGGAAAAATTACCCGACTTGACCAGAAATGCGTTTATTGTTAGAAGTCACAGTTCAAGCCCAGAGGAGGCCAAAGAAAAAGCCAAATTATTAAATCTTGAAAAGATTGCTCATTTGATTGAGTGTCCTATATACATCGTTGCAGGGGGATTGGATCGATTGTGTCCACCGGAAGATGCAATTCGATTGTCCAAAGAGGTCAAGGGCAAAGCTCAACTTTTAGTGATTGAAGATGGAAATCACGTTGCCCACAATAGGGGCTATCGTTATCGACCACAGTCAGCAGATTGGATGCTTGAGCATTTAACTTTTTAATCTTTCCAATGTTTAATCATAAAAATGCATCCATCACACGAGTTGAAGATGACTTGTTGCTCAAAGGAAATGGGAAATTTGTTGACGATATCAATTTAGACAATGTCTTGCACGCATTTTTTGTTCGAAGCACCGTTGCGCATGCGAAATTAATTAACATCAAAACCGATGAAGCGAAACAACTTCCTGGTGTTCATGGTGTTTATTTATTCAATGATTTACTTGGGGTTATTAAAAAGAAGCGAATGGCGCAAGCTATTTCCTCTTCGATGTTGAAATTCGATGTCGATCCTGAATGGTTGGCACATGATGAGGTATGTTATGTGGGTGAACCAATCGCCGTTGTGATTGCTGATACCCGTTCCTGTGCTGAAGATGCGGCTCAAGAGATAATGGTTGAATATGAGTCATTACCGGTTGTTACTGACCCAAAGTTGGGTTTAAGAGATGACTCGCCTAAAGCTAGGCTTGAGTGTCCAAATAATTTAGTTGCCAACACGATGGTGAAGTACGGGGAACTTATCACTCTAAAAGGCGACAACACCATTTCTCAAAGTTTTGTATTGAACAAGGGAGGAGGTCACTCGCTCGAGCCCCGTGGTATTCTTTCAGTTTTTGACTCAAACGAGGAAAAACTCACGATCTGGGACAGCACACAAATGCCACATCGGCTCAAAGATATTTTGGTTCAAATGCTTGAGTTCAGCGAACATCAAATTCGCGTGATTGCACCTGATGTTGGCGGCGGTTTTGGTCCCAAAGCCGTTATTCATCCAGAGGAAGTCATCATACCTGCCTTGACTATTCTTCTTAATAGGCCCATCAAGTGGATTGAGGACAGAAGAGAGAGTTTTACTGCAACAGTTCACGAGAGGTTGCAGTATTGGGACATGGAAGTCTATTTTTCTGATGATGCCAAACTATTGGGAATTAAAGGACATTTGTACCATGATCATGGGTCGTGCTCACCTTATGGTGTTGCATTGCCGTATAACGCTGTGACCAATTTGATTGGTCCTTATGTATTGCCCGCTGTAGAAATTGAAATTTCGGTTTGTCTCACGAATTTTGTACCTGCCACACCCACTAGGGGCGCGGGTAGACCTCAAGGAACTTTTGTGATGGAAAGGTTGCTTGATCAAATCGCTTTGAAGCTAAAGTTGTCGCCCTTTGAAGTCAGGATGCGAAATTTAATTCCAAATGAGCAAATGCCTTATGTGATACCAATTGTTCAGCGTGATGGTGCGACTATGTGTTATGACACAGGCGATTACCCTAAATGTCAAAATAAAGCGATAGAGTTGTTCAATTTCGATGATTTTCTTATTAGAAAAGAACAAGCTCGTGTCGAAGGTCGATACCTTGGCGTTGGACTTTCCAATTACGTTGAAGCTACTGGTCGAGGCCCATTTGAATCGGGTTCAGTCAGAATTGGAGCTTCCGGAAAAATTGTAGTGACCACCGGCGCCACAGCACAAGGTCAAGGCGTCAAAACAATGATAGCTCAAATTGTGTCCCAAGAACTAAATGTCAACCCAATGACGATCAAGGTCATTGATGGAGATACAGACCATTGTTCATTGGGATTTGGCGCTTTTGCGAGTCGACAGGCTGTCACAGCTGGAAATGCGATTTATATCGCTTCTCGTAACATTGCTGAAAAAATCAAAAAAACAGCAGCTATTTTGCTGGAAACTTCTGAGGAGGATCTGGTATTTAAGGATGGTTGGGTTTTTGTGAGCGGTGTGGGTGAGATAAAGCTGTCCTTTGGAGATATTGCCAAAAGATTGAATGGTGTACCTGGATTTGCATTGCCCTTTGGGGTGAGCCCAGGACTCTCAGAGATGATTCACTATGAGCCCAAAGGATTAACCTATAGCAATGGGACTCATATTGCTGAAGTTGAGGTTGATCCACATTCTGGTTTTGTGAGCATCAAACGCTATTTGGTCCATCACGATTGTGGCAACATCATCAATCAGATGATGGTCGAAGGTCAAGTCATTGGAGGCGTGGTGCATGGAATTGGAGCAACCTTGTATGAGCGCATGCGATATGATGAAAATGGACAACCCTTAACAATAACTTATGGTGATTATCTATTGCCAACCTCAGATGTTGTTCCTCCAATAGAAGTACATCACATGGAGTCACCAACGTATCTCAATCCAATGGGTGTTAAAGGTGCTGCTGAAAGTGGAACAATTGGTGCTCCTGCGGCCATTGTCTCTGCAATCGAAGACGCGTTGAAAGAGTTCAATGTTTCAATCAATGAGCTACCCATTTTTCCAGATAGAATTTTGGAGCTCATTCAAAAAGGGCAGGCTATTGAGCACTGAACTTTAAGCGTTTCAAGCTATTCATAAAGCCAGCTGCTGCAACAATACTTGCGAAAAGAATAGTCAATAAAAAACCATTCTCTGGAAATAGATTGATGAAAAGTATGGCCATTGCAGCACCTAGAGTGGTTCCGATCAGCCTCGACATTGACATCATGCCACTCGCTGCACCACCCCTTTCTCTAGGTCCTGCAGTCAAAAGCAAAAAGTTGTTGGGTGTTTGAAAAAAGCCAAATCCAACACCACAAAGTGTGAGGCATAAAGCTATCTCAATATTGCTGGAGTTCAGTGGGAGTAAATACATCGTCAAAAGAGCCAAGCTTAAAATAGCCATTCCTATTGAGCACAAAATACCAGGATTTAATTTCTCATTCAATCGACCCGCAATTGGGGCAATGAATGCAATGATGAGAGGCCAAGGGGTCATCAATAAACCTACTACCGCAGGGGATCGATGGTATTGATTTCCCAAAAGAAATGGGAGTGATACATAAGCCACTGTTTGAGCGCAATAAGCATATATTGAGGTGCTCACTGATATTGAAAAAATTTGAAGTCTGAAAAGATCAAGTGGAATAAGTGGATTTTCACATTTTTTTTCATGTCGTAGAAGTAATATGAACATGAGTAAACCGAAGATTAACTCAATTGATGGTGTTGCATTATCACTGAAGTTTGTAGCAGTAAAATTCCCTACAGCCAAGATAAAAAGCGAAATGGATGAGCTGCTATAGATCATTCCTAATAAATCAAATGTTCTTTTGGTAGCCTTGTTTTGGGGGAGGGTGAAGTATGCAATCACGCCTACGATTATTCCCAAAGGAATATTGATACCAAAAAACCATCGCCAATTGCTAAATTCCAAAATCAAAGAAGCAATTGATGGCCCAGCGCTAGAGGAAACAGCCACAATCAAACCGAGTAACGAAATACCTCTACTTGCCAATTTAGCAGGAAATACGAAGCGTATCAATGCGGGTCCCATGGTTGCCAATCCACCCCCGCCCAAGCCTTGTATGATTCTGGCGAATATTAAATGCTTCATTGAATCAGCTTCGAAACAAGCAAATGATCCTACAATAAAAACAAAAAGGCCCATTAAAAAAATCTTCTTGTAACCAATTGCTTCACCAGCTGCTGCCAAAGGCAAGATGGTGATTGCTAAAACCAATTGATAGGCGTTAACAATCCAAATTGATTCAGATGAAGATGAAACCAATTCACGCGAAATAATTGGCAATGCAATATTGGCTATGGCGGCATCCAAATTGGATAAAAAAGTACCCATTAAGATGGCAAAAACAGCCCAGTGTCTATCGGAGACTGTCAAGTCTGTATCTGTCATTGTTCTGTCCAAAAGATTCAATTGAAGCGCTAGCCTGATGAAAAACTATCTTTTCTCATAAACTAACAAAAACTGACACTGCTGAAATCAACAATGCAGAAAATATGATCCAGTGCGTTTTAATTCTAGTTAAAAGCAATAATAAAAAACTCAGTAGTGCAATTGCAAAAGTGAGGTATCCATCAATAGCATCTTTAGCTAATGGAATCGCTTGAGCAAAAAGCAATGCTGCGCTGGCTATGATCACAGAGCTTAAAATTGATTTGACTCTTGGATGTTCGGCTTTTTGTCCTAAGAAATAGATCAATGGAATTACTAAAAATGAAGGAAGGATCATCGCAATCCAACCCATTAGTGCGCCCAAGAAGCCGTCAACAAAATAACCAATGCTGACAAGGTAAATAGCAACTGGTCCAGGTGTGCTGCGGGAAATAACAACAGCTTGATTTAGCTGAGTGTCTGTTAATACATGGTGTTTGATAACCAATTCCTCTCTTACGATAGGTAATGCAGCCAAGCCAGAAAAGCTTGTAATTGAAGCCTTTAATAATATAAAAAATAAAACCAATGCATTCATTTTTTATTTTCCGGGAAAAAAAATCCAAATAAAGCTGAAATAACGATGATGTTAATGGCACTTAATTCGAGCGAGTAATGACAGTAAAAAGTAAAGGGCAGTATCATTGCAACTCGGATACTTGATGCTTTGTTTGCGTATGGTTTTATCAAAGTCCAGCAAGTCACCAACGTGATACTGACTGCTGCCGCAATGGCGCCGTGGATTGCAGATTTAATGATTTGATTAGACTGTGCAAAACTGAAAATCGCAGTTGCGAGTGCCGCTATTAAAGAACAAGGTATTGATGCTGCTAACAAGGAAACTACAGCCCCAGGGAATTTTTTTAATAACCAGCCAATAGAAACACAGAATGCAAAGTAGTTAGAGCCCGGAGACAATCTTGAAATTGCGAAACTCAAGATGAATTCTTCATCGGTTATCCATGACAGTCTTCCAACGATGTCTCTATGAAGTACAGCGACAGTAGCATTGCCACCACCGAAAGTTAAATTTCCCATAGCCGCAAAAACGTGAAAAATATTTTTAATATCGATGGGTATTTTTTTTGAATTCATGAAATTATTTATTCAATGATTTATGCTTGCCAAATTCCATAACCAATATTTCGTAAACGAATGCCCAAGTCAACTTCAAAATATTTTGCATCTTCATAACTCATCGGATTGTATTTTAAATAGAGTTCAGGCACCAATCTCAAACCATATTTTTTTACAAATCGATTAGATTGAATTCCTGCTTTGTGTTTATCAAATCGAATATCTGGATCAAGACCTGTCATACCTACATAAAAGCAGGGTTTTCCAGTTGTGTAGTTTGGATTTGATCTCAAAAACTTGCGTTCATCCAATACCTTATGTGATAATTGGATAACATAAACATGGTAGTGACTTTTCATGGCATTGCGAAATTTTTATTAGATTTTTAATGCGTAATTTAATGTCACTGATAGCATGAAAATAGAAATCAATATCGATATTTTTTTAAAAAAATCTGTCCAAAATGAAAAAGGATACAAATATGAATGGCGCTGAAAGTCTGGTTAGGACATTAATTGCAAATGACGTTGAGGTTTGCTTTACGAATCCAGGTACCTCTGAAATGCATTTTGTTGCAGCTTTGGATAAGGTGGATGGCATGCGATGTATTTTAGGTTTATTTGAGGGAGTAATAACTGGAGCCTCAGACGGATATTATCGTATGGCGGATAAACCCGCTTCTACACTGTTGCACCTTGGTCCGGGATTAGGAAATGGATTGGCAAATTTGCATAATGCAAAAAAAGCCAATTCTGGTGTTGTGAATATTGTCGGTGAACACGCAGGTTATCACATCAAATGCGATGCTCCGCTTACCTCAGATATTCAAGGTGTAGCGAAACCGATGTCAAATTGGGTGAAAACTTCATTGTCTTCAAAAGATGTTGCTAAAGATGGTTTGGAGGCCATCAAAGTAGCGAATACACCACCAGGGAAAATAGCCACTTTAATTTTGCCTGCTGATACGGCTTGGGGCGAAGGTTCGGAAGTGGTTAAAGAATCGGTTAAAAAAGAAAGGGTAAAGGTTTCTTTTTCAAAAGTTGAAGAAGCAGCGCGGATTTTGATTAAAAAGGAATCAACATTGATTCTTTTGGGTGGAATTGCTGTTCGAGAAAATATATTAGATATTGTTGGACGTATCGCTTCAAAAACAGAGGCCTCCATTTTTTCTGAAAACAACAATCCTAGAATTCAAAGAGGCATTGGTCGCGTTAGAGCAAGACAAATACCATACGTCGTCGACAATGCTGTTGAATTACTTAAAAATTTTAAGAATATTATTTTAATTGGTGCAAAATCACCCGTAGCATTTTTTGCATATCCAAATAAACCAAGTTATCTAGCCCCTGAAAAGTGTAATATTTTTCAACTGGCCTCAGTTGATGAATGTATATTGGACGTTGTTTTGAATTTAGAAGACCTTTTAGCTTGTAAAAAAGAAAAAAATAGGCACATTGTTTCTTCAATCAAGACGAATAAACCTTTTGGAAATATTACGGATGAAGGAATAGCCCAAGTTTTGACACTTTTAATTCCCGAGGGTTCTATTGTTGTCGATGAGTCCATAACGATTGGAAGAAATTTTGATATCAATACTGCAACAGCAAATCAACACGATTGGCTTAATATTATGGGTGGCTCGATTGGCTTTGGGTTACCTTGTTCGGTAGGGGCCTCCACAGCGTGTCCAAGTCGACCAGTCATTGTTTTGCAAGGTGATGGCAGCGCAATGTATACACTTCAAAGCTTGTGGACGATGGCTCGTGAAAACCTGAATGTCAAAGTGCTGTTATTTTCAAATCAAGCCTATAAAATATTACAAGGTGAATTCAATAATGTCGGCGCAGGCACTCCTGGAATAAAAGCTAAAAGTATGTTGAGCTTACAAGATCCAAGCTTGGATTGGACATCTTTAGCAAAAGGACATGGAGTAAAAGCTAGCAAGGTGGAAAATCTTACTCAACTATATGACACACTTAAAGGAGTTTTATCTCATAACGGTCCAGATTTAATTGAAGTTTGTTTAACTTGAAATAAAAAAATCGATAAATTAC
>TBL_comb47_HYPODRAFT_10005959_pt1 | contig 13365 bp, 6 predicted proteins | sample TroBogypolimnion_40_FD_10682 | JGI IMG/M metagenome (IMG submission 10682)
GAACGGCCGATACGGCATGCCGCCCTCACTGAGCTTGTCAAATTCTGCGGCTTTTTCACCGGTGAGGTCGGCCCGCAACCATGGCACGGAGTCGAACGGCGCAGAGCGGAAACGCGCCATGTTGGCTCCAGCGGCAACACCGACCTCTCCGCCTAGAGTGATTTGGTAATTGATTGGTGATAGTGGCGTGGGCGCCGGTTCGGCGGCTGAGGGTTTTGTCAGAAGTGTGACCGACAAAGCGGCGAGAGCTAGGGTTGGAATCGGTTTCATGTGTCTTTTTATCATTGTTTTCATAGTATGTGAGAAGCTGCATTACAAATATTTATCAAAATCCATCAATCCTTCGGATAAAGCACGGTGAGCCGTCTCTTCTGCCGATCGCTTGGTTTGACATCAGCCTGGTCACCTGTGTTCTCAGATCTTTCATAGAGCATTCTACTTCCCACTGCTGAACTGATAACGACCCGATTCAACCGCATAGACGGCAGCGCCATTCTCAAGACGCAGGAACTTCACCCCTTTGACTTCGGCAACAGGCTTGCCGGATTCGGTCACGGAGGCGGCATCCTTGGCCGGGACATGCACGGTGGCCGTCGTGTTGGCAGGGATCGAAACATCCATCGAAACTCTTTCGCCCTGCCGCGTCCAGTTGCTGACGATGCGGCCATAGGGCGAGTCATACGCCACATTCACCGCGCTCAAATCCCCAACAATCTGCGGTTGGATGATGATCTTCTTGAACCCCGGTCCCGACGGATCGGACGAGATACCGCCAAGCCCGCGGTAGAACCATTCTTCGATGTGACCTAACATGCAGTGGTTCTGCGAGGATCCCGGGTTGGTATCCCACGCTTCCGTCAGTGACGTTGCGCCGTTCTTGAGTTGGTAGGCGTAGCCCGGACCATCGTCGCGGACGAGCATGTCGTAGAGCACGTTGCCCCGGCCGCCGTCGGAGAGCGCCCGCATGAGGTAGTTGAAGCCCACATCGCCAGACGTAACCCGGTTGCCTCCAGCGCGGATCTGCGCCACCAGACCATCTAACACATCGGCACGCCGGTCTGCCGGCACCAGCCCCAGCACCAAGGGCATGGCGTTGGCCGTCTGACTATTGCGGTCGTATTGGTTCTTGTCGGCATTGAAGAACTTTTGATTGAACGCATCCTTCACCAGCCGTGCCTGTTCTTCCAACTGCCGCGCCTCGTCGGCCTTGCCCAGCAGCGCCGCGGCTTCCTTCAGAATCACCAAATCCTGATAGTAAATCGCGGTGGCCGTCAGCCCATTCGAAGTGAGCTTCGACTCGCCGGGGCCGCCCGGCCCGATGTCATACCAGTCGCCCAAGCCGTGCGTGACAATGGAATCCCTCGCGGTGCTTTTCAGGTATTCGACGTAGCGCTTCATCCCCTCGTAGTGCTGTGCCAGCAGGGTGCGGTCGCCGTACGTCTGATACACCTGCCACGGCGTGATGACGTAGGCACTGCCCCATTCCGGCGAATCGCGGAACCCGCCGCCGAAAACCGTGTACTCGGGGGCGATGTCCGGCACCATGCCGTTGGCGAGTTGCGCCTCGCCCATATCGCGGGCGATCTTGGCATAGAACGTCGGCACATCAAAGTTATACATCAGGCAGCCCGCCAGCAAGTGGGAGCATTCCAGCCAGCCGAGTTTCTCGCGATGGGGACAGTCGGTGAGCACGCTCTGCAAGTTGCTCTGAATCGCGGCGTCGATCAGCGCGTGAATCCGGTTCACGAGCGGATTGGCGCAGGCAAACGTGCCGACGGTCGCCGCCGACGAGTGGACGAACTGCGAGGTCAGTTCAACAATCCGCGGCGGATTAGCGGCGTCGTGGCCGGAAGTCTCGACTTGAAGGTAGCGCGAACCGTAATAGAAGAAACGCGGTGACCAGGTTTCCGTCCGCTCCCCTTTCAGCGTGTAGGTATAATAAACCGGTCCGCCGGAACTGTTCTGCGAGACCAAGCCGCTGGCATCCAGCAGTTCGCCGGGGGTCATTCGCACCGCGGCGCCTGCCGACCCCTTGACCGTCAACTTTGGCATCGAGGCACAGTTCTGCCCGAAGTCATAGACGGTCACGCCGGGCTTCGGCTGGGTGACTTTCACCGGTTGGTATTCCTTCATTACCTTGATCGGCGGCGCGGCCTGGGCCGTGAGACGACCACCCGGACCATCCACCACGCACACCGGTCGGAACGCAGCGGCATTGAAGCCGGCCTTGTCCCAGCCGGGCAGTTCGTGGCGCGCGTCGTAGTCCTCACCGCCGTAAATGCAGGAGAAAACCACGGGACTGGGCGCCCACGTCCAGGACTCGTCACTGACCACCATCGTGGATGTGCCGTCGGCATACTCGACGTGGACTTGCAAGATGACCTTGGGCGGACCAAAGGATCCGTTGAATTTAGCATAGCGGCCGCCCGGAACGTTATACATGCCATTTCCCAGCATCACGCCGAGGGCGTTGCGACCGCGCGTCAGTTGCGCCGTGACATCGTAGGCTGAGTAAAGACAGGACTTCCGATAGTTGGTCCAACCGGGATCGAGCACCCGGTCGCCAACCTTCTGACCGTTCAAGCGGAGTTCGTAAGAGCCCAATCCGCAGACATATGCCACCGCGCGCTTGATTTCCTTCCCGAGCGCGAACTCCTTGCGGAGTTGAATCGTGGCGGATGGTTTCAGATCGGCCACTTCAACTTTAGGCTGGATGCCGGGTTGACCGGAGGACCGCAGGCCGTCCGTCAGATTCACTTTAGCCCACTCGGAAGTCTCAACACTGTCCTTCGCCGTCACTGGCGCCTTCAACGCCACGTTTTTCCCGGCAGAGATGACCTCCAGTTGCGCCAAAGCGAAACAGAACGGGTTGCCGCCGCTCTGCCGGTTCCAGAGCTTGGTTGCAGTCACACGAACATAGCGCGCTGTCGCACCATCAACATTCAATGAAACAGCAGTGTGTCCGGGATTGGGGTAATCGGCACTGGTATGGTTCGCGATCACCCCGGAGGTTTTGAAGTCCACCTCATCAGCGACCTCAACGCGAAAGCGAATTGGGAAACCGAAACCTTTGACCGGATTGCCAGCAACGCCGTGATTGAGCGCATGCAAGACGACCCGCTCAATGGCCACGCTCTTACCGAGATCCACCTGAACCCATTTTTCATCGTCTTCGCGTGCTGCTTCCGCCGCGTGGTAACCGATCCTGCCCCCGGCAGATGACTGCGGATCAACCTTGGACACCGCGCCAATCCACCTAGCTGACCAATCCTCCGGCTTGAGCAACCCCATCGTCCACGACGAACTCCTACTCCAGGCAGAGGAGGCCGGAGGTCGGAGGTCAGAGGCCCGCGTCCACACTCGCGCCTTCCAATAACAACATTGGCGTGAAGCGAGCGGCTTGCCCGTATACTCCACCTGAACGCTCTGATCCGACTCCACCTTCCCGCTGTCCCATATGTCACCCTGATCCTTGGCTAACAGTTCTGGCGTCGAGGCCACCAGCACCTGATAGGCCGCTTGCTTCAGACCTCTTGGATTTTCCGATTTTGAATCGACAACAACCCACGACAAGCGCGGCTTCGCCACGTCGATGCCGAGCGGGTTATCCCGGTATTCGCAGCGAAGATTTGCCACGCCGGTGGCGTGCACGGATGCCATCGGCACCAACAGTAAAAATGAGAGAGCAAGGTATCTGAGTCGGTTCATTTGAGTATCTTTCTAACCATGAAAAAGGTATTGGGTTTGGCGCGGTCCCCATGGCTGATCATGTAGTCTTATGGCCGATTCTTCCGCACCTTTATAGCCGCCGCTATCCTCCGCCCAAAGTCTCTCCGGCCCGTCTGTGGCGTATCCATCTGATGCGTTGATACGATTCAAGGTATTGTTCGCATTCACCGTGCCAGCCCCGAGGCTGCCGCCGAGTGCCCATGGCCCCCACATCGACATGACGGGCCGATTCGGATCACGCCATTTCAGCGCTTGGACATGCTCCGCGTAGGTTCCAACCATGGCAGCCGTGCTAACCATACTCACCAGAATTGTTTTCATCTTGATGATTCTTTTGTGTTTGGTTTGACGGTCTCTGACATTGCGGTTTGGAATTGGCAGGTTCCCATGATAACTTCACTAACGGGGCGCAGGTTGTTTCAAATCCGGCACGCTCTGCAACGTCACCGGCCCGATCAGGCCGGACGGGTCCAGCGGCGACTGCGCATTGTACGGATCGTGCAGGCTGTAGGTGTAGCGGCCCGTCTTGAACTGTTGCCCACCAAAGAAGCCGGGCGGACATTCCACCGTGCGCACGTTGGTATCGGCAGGCTGCTTGTCGCCGATGAGCCGGTTCGCCCAGCGGTTGACCACTTCGATTACCAGCAGGTTGTCGCCAGTCTTGATGGTGCCGGTGATCTCGATGCGCCAGGGTGCACACCACACCACTCCGAGATCCCTGCCATTTAGTGTGACCCGCGCCATATCGTGGACCACGCCCAAATCCAGAACCATCTTACCTTTCGGAGCTTGAGTCAGATTTACGGTTTTCCGATAGGTGGCGATGCCGGAGTAGTATTTGATTCCCGGCTCCGGCCGGGACGTCCAATCCTGCAAGGTGTCAAAGGTGATCTTCTCCGGCCCGCCCCATTTCGGATCGAACGCCACTTCCCAGGCGCCGGAAAGTTCCTGCATCGGCTTCATCTCCGGGAAATTCTTTTCCGCATTCGATGCGGGCGCTTTGCCTTTGCCATCGAACACGACGAAGAAACTTTGGAAAGCATCGAACTCCATGGGGATGCTCGTCAGGCCACCCGCCCGCGCGAATTGCGGCAGCGGCCGCTGTTCACCGGTCACGGGATCCCAGAGTAGCGCGCTGCTCCGGCCGACCCGGAAGCGGCAGTCCGTCTTGATCGGATTGCCTGTCTTGTTAGACACGAAATAGATATCCCGATCTTCGGTGCGGCGGTGGCCGTAACGCACGGGACCTGTTGCGGTGAAGTCTTCCATCACGCCCATCTCCTTCAACACAGCAGCCGTCAGATCATAGGATGGATAGAGCGGCGGAACGGGTTGGCCCTCCACGCTGCGGTTCCATGGTGCCATGGTGTAGGCGCCAAGCACCATGGCATCCTTCCAGTCTCCCGGTTTTGTCACCGCCTGTTCCCAACCCGGCTGGGCGACTAATCCGGCAGACCACTCCTTGTCGGTTTTGATCACCTCGCGTGAACCGTCTTTGTAGTTCAGGTCAAATGAACCAATCCATCCGGCGGGATTGGGTGCATTCCAGACATTGGAGGCTTCAACGGCAAGGACATTCACACCCGGACGCAGGAAGGTTGTGATTGATGTCCTGACAGTGATGTGAAAGTTGTCGCCCGTGCTGACCTTCTTGCCATTAATCCACAAAATGAAGCTATTGTCCGCGCTCACTGCGGCGCTGGCGGACTCCAGGATTTTCGTCCCGTCCACAGAAATGATCCGTTGGAAATACCTTTTCTCCGGCGGTGCGCTTTGGGCGGGGTTTCCTTCGGGATACCAGATCCACTGACTCTCAGCAATGGAATCAGCTTGAGGTTTCGGAACCTGCGGAGAAAATTCACCTCCCCAGTGGACAGCTCCTTTGCCATAGCTGCGCTTCGCCGCCGTCTTCGGCGCGTCCATGCTCCCCCAGAGATCCATGGCGAGCGCTTGAACTTCAGCGTCACAGTTGGGATAACCCGAGAGGCTCGGCGATTTGACCGGCGGCGAGCCGACGATGGTGGCCCCGGCCTTCACCAGGTCGCGGATTTTTGCCAGCAGGCCCGGGGTCATCGTTTCAATCTGCGGCAGGACCATCAGACGATACGAGCTTCCTCGCGGGAATGTAATCAGCCCGTCCTTCACCTCGGCTCTTGCCATGAGAATCTTCGGAGAGCATCCATCGAAGCCATAACCCTTCTTGTCCGGCATGTTGCTCCCGGCACCATCCACCGCACTGACCGGCGGCAGAAAGACTTGCGGCGCACCTTCAGGGGTGAGATACAGCACATCGGAAACCGTGACCCCTTGGCGAAGGAGTTGGGAGCAGCGGGTGATGTAGCGATGGAAAGCCGACACCATCGGCCACCAGGTCTGATTGCGGTGCCAATGTACACCAATCGACCCAAAGGACATGCCGGGCTTGTAGGCGTCGCCCAGCGCCTGATGCGCGAAGGTATGAAACACAAAACGGTTGATGCCCACGCAAAACGCCCAGTTGCCCTGATTTTTCAACGACCACGGATAAGCATCCATCGCCCCATCGGAGGTGAATGATTCGGCGGATACGATCGATTTTCCCATCACATGGCCAACGGAAGACAATTCAAAAACACTGAAGGCCGTGTTGAACGTATTATTCCAGAACTCGGCCATCGGCACATCCGCCACCGCGCCCAGGTCGAGGTCGCCGGCGGGGTTCATGTCGTAGGGTTCGATCGAAAGCGAAAGCCCGTTTTTGTGAGCATACTTCTTCACAACATCGGCATGATTCTCCAGCACCAGTTCCTGAGCCGTCAAGCGGAGGTCCCAGAGAAATCGCTCCGATTTCTCAAGACTATCAATCGCGCGTCCCGTATAAGCGAGCAGCCACGGCCGGGCATCATAGCCGCGCCTGTTTTTGAACTCATCAAGGAACGCAGACGTCCAGTTTTGGGCGCCGGACTCCCAGCTATCCATGTGCAGGGTGGTCAAGCCGTGCTCTTGCGCCCGCGGACTTGTCTTATCCAGCAGAACTCCGACGAAGTGGCTGAGATGATCCTCCAACGCCTTCGCATCTAACTTGTCCGATTCCAGGCCGATCGCGGTTGAAGGCGCGGGCCGGCTGCTCGCACCCGTGACCCTTCGTCCCATGCGGACAATCGTCCAATCCCCGGCCGGAACATTCCAAGCGAGGGTTCCGTCGGGCTTGAGCCGCTTTGTTAGATCCACAATCTGATCCGGCTGGATGACACCCGCCGGCCCCGGTTCCGCATATCCAGCCGATGTCGGCAAATAGGGCTTCACCCCGGGCTTGCTGGAAAACGGATCCCTAAAGAACAGCGCCTTCTCGTCGATGTCGGCAATGAGTGGCTTGCGGCTGGGGAAGGCGAGGACCGCCACATCCTCGTAAAACGGGCTGGCCAGCGTGTGAAACTCGGTCGATCGTTGCGCCGGCACGGGAAGCATCGCCGAATAGCTCTGCGGTCCTTTTAGATCAACTGCACTGAAGACTAGGTGCTGCATGGCTTGCTCCGGCTTGACCCAGGGGCCGCCGCTGCCACACCAGCCCGGCCCGATGCCGAGCGTGATGTCGATGCCCAGGCGTTCCGCGTCGCGGACTGTTTGGACGAAAATCTCCTGCCACTTGGGGCTCATGAACGCCACCGGACCAACCGGTGGCACTCCAAGGTCCACCTCCAGAAAGATCAGGTTGCCGAGCCCCGCGGCCTTCATGGACTCCAGGTCGGCGGTCATCTCCTTGCCATTGAGATTGCCGTTCAGGAAATACCAATACACCCCGGGCCGCGCGGAGTCCGGCGGATTGAGGAAATTACTTTCCATCTCACCCGCAGCCATGACACTGATGGAGAGCGCGCATGGGACAAACGCCGTTACTATTTTCTTATACATTTTGGTTGGTAACTATTGACTCGGTTCACTCGAATTTCGAAACGGTGTAACGACACTTTACGGTGCCGACAGGTGGTTTCTTTGGTTCATCGTGTGACTTCGGGTTCAATTACGATGGTTTCGCCGAAGGCAGTTTTCAAGGTGAAGCGAGGGCCGGACACCACTTCCGTCGGTTGCCCATTGCGGATGACGCGGACCGATTTATCCGGCCATGGATTTTGGACGACACAGTCACCGCCCTTTTCGCTGGTGATTTTCACGCCGGAAGCAACACCGCCCTTGAGTTCCGCCGAAACGAGGAACGCGCCCTTGGCACGCAACGTGCCGAAGCGCGCGTCCTGATTCCTCGGCCAGCACGGGAAGAAGCGGATCACGCCTTCGTGGCTCTGCAGCAGCATCTCGGTGACCCCAAGCGCGGGAGAGACATTCTCGATGCCGCCGCCGCCGAAGCTGAGGAGTTTGTTAGGCAACGCGTGGTTGGAATACATGTTGTTCAGCTCGGCGAGGATCTTCTTCGGATCATAGGCATGGTTCCAATCGCCTTTACTGACGATGTAGTCGGCCACGTTGGATAATGAGGCGGCCTTGACCCAACCGGCAATGGTGAGCACCTTGGAAACATCCGGCGCGGCGAGCGGCTTGCCGGCTTTCCCGTCGAAGGTTTGGACATCTTTCCTTGCTCCCTTGGCGGGCGTCGTGATTTCCTCAAGGCTGAGGGCGCGGTCAAGGATCGTCACATCCGCCATTTCGCCGTTGAAGAACCAACGACCGCCACCGTACTGTTCGCAGCCGATTTTGACCGGGGAGGGGCTCGCGGGAACACTGGAAGGTACAACCGAGGTGCCGGCCCCCATGGAATTTTGCAATGAAATGGCCAGCGGCTTGCTGCCTTTGTTAGATAGTTCCACACACAACAAGTTCTGCTTGGCATCCACCCAGGCGCGGGAAGTCATGGCGACATCCCCCCTGGCGTAGTCGCCGCGGATTTCCGCCAGGCGCATGTCGGAGACGGTTTGGAATTTCGCGCCTTGCAGCGCGGGGGTCAGAATGCGGAGTTGGCCGACCGCGATCGGAGACTGGTATTTAATGCTCCAGAAATCATTCTTGCCGATGTAATAGATCAGTTGTTCCGCCGGGCCGGATTGCATCACGCCGACATCCCCGTTACCTAGCAATGGACCGCTGGGCATGTACTGGGTCGGCGCGCCAGCCGGGGCATTGAGTGTGATCGCGTGCCGGGCGACGAACTCCGGTCCGGCAGCGGCCTGGCCGGTGGCGGCGGACATCAGGAATATGGGTAGGACGAGGATGGCACAGGGCTTCATTAGCATGCGGTCTTTAGTATTTTCAGGTTCATGCCCGCAGTCCGGTTAGATCCACTTCTAATTTCCTGTTTTCCTTGAGCAATTCGTCCATGGTCAAAAATGATTTCCGCGCGGCAGACACGCGACGCTCCGGCGGCGGCTAGCGGGCGCTGGCCTGCCGCCCACAGCGCGGCGTCGATCGCGTGAATGTCAAAGTTGCCGATGTAATCGCAGCCCAGCGCGATGTCGTTGACCCAGGTGAGGTTCTGCAAGCGGCCCTCGAGGTTGGCGGTTTTCGGCGGGTCGCCGAAGCCGCCGCATATTCCCACCGTTTCGATCTGCGCAAGTTTGCCGAGTCCGCCATCGCGGACGCGTTGGGCCACCTCGATGTTGATCGGGTCGGTCGGAATCTGATAGTCAACCAGGAACACGCGCTGTTTTTGCTTCGCCGCCTTGGCCGCGTCCTGAATCGCTAGGGCGCCCGGCACATCCACCGCCACCGGTTTGGCCATGTACACGTGCAGTCCGGCAGCCACGGCGGCACGGGCTTGTTCGGGATAAAAATACGGCACGTCAATGATGACGATGGCCTCGACGCCACTGGCAATCACCTCTTGGCAGCCGGACAAACCGGAAAAACAGTGCGGCTCGTCCACGCCCAATGCCTTGCCGCCAGCAGTGGCCACGGCCGGAAAAGAATCCGCGACCGCGCCAATCTGATAGCCTCCAAGTTTCTGGAACAGCCCGGCAATCCAAAGACCGCGGCCACCCAAGCCCACGATGCCCAGTTTGATTTTCCGCTTGAATGTGGTGGCGGCCGCTGGTTCCTCCGCGCGGCTGCCCAGCGCGCCGAAGGCCAGGGTTGTCGCCGTCGTTGCCAGGGTTTTGCCAATGAATTTTCTTCGGTCCATGGAATTGGTTATTGTGGTGTTGAATTCAGGTGGGACACAATGACAGAAGTCGTCTCATTGATTGGGTATGAAATAGGGTATTCCGCGGCATCCGTCATGTGACGTAAATACGTCACATGACGGCATTTTCATCAAATTCCACCATCAGTTCAACGGGGGGTGTATGATCCTGCCATAATCCGCATGCGCTACACGTCATTGTGCCTTATCCACTTTGACACCCGGCGGACCGGTGATTTTGGATTGAATGGAGCCGTCGGGTCGGCGGTCGTGCCGGACGTGGATGATGCCGTGCGGCGTCGGGTAATCGCCCTCGACCCATTGGAGATTTCCCAGTTGCGGGGCGATGCGGACCAGTTGGCATCCCGGTTCCAGCGGCGTCACCAGCAACCCTTGCAGCCCGGCCGTCACGCCCTGCTGGTTCGACGAGCTAGGCCAGTCGAGGAAACGCATCCCGTCGATGGGCTCGCGACCGTCCGGCCCGATGAGTCCCGCGAGCCGCTTGAGCAGAACGGTGAGGTAGGGCTGTTGCGCTGCGAGATACTTACGATCACCGTAGTGCATCCAGAGGTCTTCGTGGATGCGCACCCACCACATCGAGTAACTGGAGATGCCGTTCATCCATTCCGTCACCGGCGTCACATCGCGGGTGAGATCCAGCGATCGCGGCACCACCTCGTTGACGCCGAACACCGCTCTGATGGTGCTGACTTCGGGGTGGAAGTAGATGAGAATGACAGACAGCACAAGTGATGCCGTGATGTTATTTACTTCCCCCATATGCTTTCGCTTTACTTTCGTTCCGCGGCCATGATGCGTCCGGTTTGCGGGTTCCAGCGGATGCTGACGAGATCCCCGACCTTTGCGGGCTGGCTCCCGACGGCCCACCCTTTGAAGGCATCGCCAGCTACTATTTTCGCAGTAGAGCTGAACGGGCGCCCGGGCTGACCTTCCACCGCCATAACCGGCATGGCGAACGGGGTCATGGCGGTGCTCGTGACGACCTTGCCTGAAGCGCTGCCGCGCCTGGCACCAACCGCGACCGCCTGGTTGTCCTTGATATCGATGGTGACATCGTCGCCGGGCAGCAGGTCTGTTAGCGCCGCCTGCGGACGAATGACCCCGTTCTCTTCCAGGGCGATCTTGACGTCCGGCGCCAGCTTCACCACCGCGTAACAGTAGCCTGTGTCGTAGGGGTTGAAGTTAAGGTTTGCCACATCCGCGCCGCCGAGTTCGCCGCGCTCCTCGCGGTTAGGGGCGGGCGCCCAGAGTTTGGTTTCCGGAGGCGACGCGCGCTGGTCGATGATCTTGCGGACTGCGCCGTAGGCTTGCTGATACGAGCCGGCGGCAAACAACTCGCGCGCAGCCTTCAAGCAGGCGCGATCCGGGTCCGCAGGCGGCCATTGCGCCGCGTCTTCATCCGCCCGGGCCAGTGCCCAGAGCGCATCCGCCCGCCAACCGACGACCGCGCTTTCGCAGCGCAGCCGGTCGGCGCGATAACTCCGGTTGGTATATAGCAAGTTCTCCTCGGCCCACGGCTGTTCCAGCGAGACATCAAACAGCGACACCCAGCCGGCCATGCCAATGGGATGGAACTCGAACTCAACCCATAACTCGGGTGCGCCGTTGGCGATGCGGGTCAGGTCGATCCGGTCGCCGGCTTGCTTGACGCTGTTGAACATCCGGTCAACTTCCGTGAGTTGGTCGCGGCTTGTTCCCGCGCGCACAGCCAGGTACCCGTCCGGGTTGTCGGTGGTGCCACCCTTGCTGTGGTCAAAAACGAACGCCCGGGCGTCGTACTTGAGCGCGATCTTGGCAAACGCCGCTTCACCTGTTAGTTCCCGGCTGATGAAATGCATCAGGGCATGACCCGACTTGCCGGGATCCTTGCCATAAATCCCGTAGGTCCGTCCCGGCCAGAGTTCCGTCGCCACACCCTGGGTTTCCACGAAGTATTTCCGCAGCGATGTTTCGCCAATCCGGAACCGGTCAGTGGATAACAGGGATTTGCGCCAAGGTGCGGGTTTGAGTTCCTTCCAACCGACCTTCAATGATGGTGCGATTTCCGCCAGCCGCTCTTCGGCGGTGTTGAAAAGTGTTAGGTGGTCGCAACCCATGGCGTAGGCGATCGGAAAATCGCCGATGATCGACGCGGAACCGCCAAGTTCCCAATTGATCCCGGCCGGAATGCCCAGTTCGCGGTGCTGTTCCAGAATGGGCAGCAGGTCCAGGTTGGGAAACCACTCCCCGCCCAGGCGTCCGGCTCTAACAACTCCGGTGCCGGTGGCCTGCATGTAGTCAGTGAACAATCCGTTCACCGTGGCCAGAAACGTGTGGGTGAACACCCGTTCCGCCAGCGGGCCGTCGCCGAGACCGCGGCGGATGCCGGCGTTCATCTCGCGATTGTAGTTGAGGAGGCTGCGCCGGAGGAACGCCACCTCGTCGGGGCTGAGGCCGTCACGCGGGTCCAAGGTGACGTCCTGTTTCCGTGCGGCTTCGACCATCGCCGGATTGAAGTCGGCCAACTGGTCCGGTGCGGCACCGGGATTGCCTGCAGCCCAGTATGTCGGTTCATTGTCGAGCACGACGCTGAACACCGGGAAATTCGCCCGATCCCGGTCGTAGCGGTCGCGCAACATCCGCCCGAACCGGGCGAAACAATCGGCCTTGAATCCATTGAGCCGCGGGTTGCCAATCGTCAGCCAGGGGGTGCTGCTCCAACAGTTAGGAATGGAAAGCCCGAACGTGCCCGTGCCCGGCACGTAGGTCACCTGCTGGTAAGTGACGTCATTCCAGTGGCCGCCCAGGCCGTCGCAACCGCTTGGTGTGCCAGCCCACCACGTGATCGCCTGGATCTCGGCTTTCATGTTCAATTCGCGGCCGGTGGCAATGACCTGATCCAATTTGTCCGCAAGCATTTCCGGGGACCAGCCCGCTACCGGCAGGGTCGAGATGCAAAACATCGGTTTCAGCTCCGGCGTGTCGGGGAGGATATCGCGGATGTGTTTCATCTTTTCGCGGTCGCCTATCAGGTGATCGGCGGTCGGTCCGACGAACATCGGTTGGAGCAGGCCTTCGCGCCGGGCGTAGCCTTCGAGGTCGTCGTAGAGGATCGCAGCGGAAAAGCTGATCGGGTTGTCGCAAAGGTTGGTCAGGCGGATGGTGAGTGTGCCGGCGATAGACAGGCTTTCCGGGATGTCGACAAACGCGCTGGACGGTCCGGCCCCCGCGAATTTCCGGTTGCGGAACTGCAGACGCTGGCCGTTGACCTCTATCAGGTATGCCACCCGGCCGTCGTTAGTCCGGCGGAACTCGCGCAGCTCTAACGTGAGCATGGTTCCGGATTTGGCATTTTGGAAGCGGAACGTCAACGGTGGGTCAGTCGCTTTGAGTTCCCGGCCCACCAGCGGATACTTGCGATCTCCGCACTGCCAGGTATAGGCCACCGGCGCCGGATTGCCGCCGGAGATGCCGCCGGCGGGTTCGCTCAGGGTGACCTGGTCGAGGATTCCCGGAACCAACGCCGTTGC
>TBL_comb47_HYPODRAFT_10005960_pt1 | contig 13363 bp, 10 predicted proteins | sample TroBogypolimnion_40_FD_10682 | JGI IMG/M metagenome (IMG submission 10682)
GCATGGAGGTGTCGGTAAAGCTGGCCGGATCGGGCAGGTATTGCGCGATCCACTCAATGTCAATGCCCAGCCGCGCTACCAGCTCCGGCGGCATGGCCTGCAGTATGGCGTCATCACCCCGCCCGGCTTCCGAAAGAGTGGCTGCCAAGTGCAGCACCGCAGCCAACGGCGCAAAGGGGACGACCGCCAGCGGATCGGAACAATCCTGCAAGGCCTGCACGATTTCTAGCGGGAAGTGCCAGCGCCTGGCGACTTCGGCCATCACCTGGCCCTCGTCAAAGCCGACCTGAGCGCGCTCGGCCTGCCAGCGCGAACCGGGCGTGGTGGGCGCAGCAGGCGTGGTCGCTGCAGTTTGCATCTGGCCAATCAGCACCTCGCCCAGGTGCAGCATGACGCCGGTGAGCCAGGCCTCGTTTTCGTCCAGGCCCACGGCCAGTGCCAGCCACATGGCATAACCGGCACAGCGCATGCTCTGGTTCCAAAAGGTTGCGCGCGACATGCCCTTGGGCAGATCAAAAGAATTGGACAAGCACACCGCGATGGCCTGGGTGCGGACCTTGGAGATGCCCAGGATGCTGATGGCCGCATCCAGACTGTTGACCGAGCGCGACAGTCCGTGCAAGGGGCTGTTGGCCAGGCGCAGCACCGACGCGGTCACGACCGGGTCTTTGGAGATCACATCCCGCATGTAGGTGATCTCCAGCGTTTCCGAGGCAAAGCTGGAAACCAGCTTCATGGCCACTTCCGGCATCACCGGCAGGCGCGCCGTTTGCATCAACTCATCCAGGCTGTTCATGGTGGGACCTCTCCTTATGGCTTGAAGTCTATGCGACTTCAGGGGGCAACAGCGCTGGCGACGGGCCAAATGGACCTCGCAACAAACGCTACGTCTCACTTCCGGAATGCCGATAACCAGACAGGAAGGAATCACCATCATGCAAATCAATACCATCAGCAACACATCAGACGCGTCCAGCTCAGCGACCGGCGCCAGCCAGATTGCCGCATTGCAAAAGCAACTCCGTACCCTGACCCAGCAGGTCAAGGACCTGGCAAGCAATACCAGCCTGGACGCCAAGACCAAGCAGCAGGAATCACAACTGCTGCAGGCACAGATCGCAGCGGTAGAGGCCCAGATCGCAGCCATCCAGAGCCAGCAGCAATTGGCGCAAACCGCCAAGGCGAACGCAGCCGCCAGCAAGCAGGTCGGTAAGTCACAAGCCAGCCCCAAGACAGCAGGTGTCGTGACCGCCGACCAGATAGACGTCTACGCCTAGTGCCGCTTGCCGTGACGCGGGCAGGGGCATAGTGGCCGGTGCGAGAATAGATACCCTCGCACCTATCAGCCCGAAAGCTTTTACCCATGCCCCAATACCGCTCCAAGACCTCCACCGCCGGCCGCAACATGGCAGGTGCCCGCTCGCTGTGGCGCGCCACCGGCATGAAGGACGGCGACTTCGACAAACCCATCATCGCCGTGGTCAACAGCTTCACCCAGTTTGTGCCCGGCCACGTGCACCTGAAGGACCTGGGCCAGTTGGTGGCCCGCGAAATTGAAGCGGCAGGCGGTGTGGCCAAGGAGTTCAACACCATTGCCGTGGACGATGGCATTGCCATGGGCCACGACGGCATGCTGTATTCGCTGCCCAGCCGCGACATCATTGCGGATTCCGTGGAATACATGGTCAACGCGCATTGCGCCGACGCCATGGTCTGCATCTCCAACTGCGACAAGATCACCCCCGGCATGCTGATGGCGGCCATGCGGCTGAACATCCCGGTGGTGTTCGTCTCCGGCGGCCCCATGGAGGCCGGCAAGGTCAAGCTGGCGAACCCGGTCACGCAGGTGATGGAATTCAAAAAGCTCGACCTGATCGACGCCATGGTCATGGGCCCGGACCCCAAGGTGTCAGACGCCGACCTGGCCGAGGTGGAACGCTCCGCCTGCCCGACCTGCGGCTCCTGCTCCGGCATGTTCACCGCCAATTCCATGAACTGCCTGACCGAGGCCCTGGGCCTGGCCCTGCCCGGCAACGGCACGGTGGTGGCAACCCATGCCGACCGCGAACAGCTGTTCAAGCGCGCCGGCCACCTGGCGGTCGAACTCTGCCAGCGTTTCTATGAGCAGGAAGACAGCAGCGTGCTGCCGCGCTCCATGGGCTTCAAGGCCTTTGAGAACGCCATCACCCTGGACATCGCCATGGGCGGCTCCACCAACACCATCCTGCACATCCTGGCCATCGCGCAGGAAGCCGAGATCGACTTCACCCTGGCCGACATCGACCGCCTCTCGCGCACGGTGCCCCAGCTGTGCAAGGTCGCGCCCAACACCAACAAGTACCACATCGAAGACGTGCACCGTGCCGGTGGCATTTACGGCATCCTCGGCGAGCTGGACCGCGCCGGCAAGCTGCACACCGATGTGCCCACCGTGCACAGCAAGACCTTCAAGGAAGCACTCGACCTGTGGGACATCGCCCGCAACCCGTCGGACGCCGTGAAGAAGTTCTACATGGCCGGCCCCGGCGGCATTCCCACCCAGGTGGCCTTCAGCCAGGATGCCCGTTGGCCCAGCCTGGACATTGACCGCGCCGAGGGCTGCATCCGCTCCGGCGAACACGCCTTCTCCAGCGAAGGCGGCCTGGCCGTGCTGCGCGGCAACATCGCGCTGGACGGCTGCGTGGTGAAAACCGCCGGTGTGGACGACAGCCTGATGGTGTTTGAAGGCCCGGCCCATGTGGTGGAAAGCCAGGACGAGGCGGTGGAACACATCCTGGCCGACAAGGTCGTCGCCGGTGACGTGGTCATCGTGCGCTACGAGGGCCCCAAGGGTGGCCCCGGCATGCAGGAAATGCTCTACCCCACCAGCTACATCAAGAGCAAGGGCCTGGGCAAGGCCTGCGCGCTGCTGACCGACGGCCGCTTCTCCGGCGGCACCTCCGGCCTGTCCATCGGCCACGTGTCGCCCGAAGCGGCAGCCGGTGGCGCCATCGGCCTGGTGCGCAATGGCGACCGTATCCGCATCGACATCCCCAACCGCTCCATCGATGTACTGCTGAGTGCCGAAGAGCTGGATGCGCGCCGTGCCGAGCAGAACGCCAAGGGCTGGAAGCCGGCCCTGCCGCGTCCGCGTAAGGTGTCGGCCGCCCTCCGGGCCTATGCCAAGCTGGTGATGTCGGCCGACAAGGGCGCGGTGCGCGATTTGTCGCTGCTGGAGGACTGATAGGCAGGGCCTGCGCTAAGCGCCTTTTGTTCCGCGTGCAGCGCCCATGACGCATTACCGCCACTGGAGCGCAGCCTTTGCCTCCTACTTCACCATCATGGGCCTGTGGGTGGCCTTCGGCCCGAGTGCGCTCATGGCGTCCAACCCCGGGGCCGCGCCCGCCGCCCTGGCGGCCATCACCCTAGCCTATTTCGTGGCCACGCCCTTTGTGCGAGTGGTCTGGATGCGCCTTGGCTTTTCCAGAACCCTGGTGTTGATGGGCGGCGGTGTCTGCGCCAGCCTGTGCAGCGTGGCCTTGGCGCCGCAGTGGCTGGCCTGGTGCGTGCCTGCGGCCTTTTTCTTTGGCTCGGGCTCGTACACGCTGTGCGAAACCAAGATGCTGGAGGACCTGGCGCGTGCCGGTCAGGGCCACGCCTTCGGACGGGCACGCAAATGGGGCTCGTTTGGCTTTCTGGCGGCAGCTTCCTTGGGCGGGGCGGTGCTGTCCCTGGGTACGGTGGGCGGCGCCTTTACCTGGTCGCTGGCGCTGTGTGCCGTGACTTATTTTGTCTGCTGTGTCGCACTGGCGCGGGCCTGTCGCTCGCCTGCCGGTGTCAGCGAAGAGACCATGGTGAAGCAGGGCGAGACGGCCGTGCACACGGTGGCGCTGGCGCTGGCAGAAGTCGGTGCGGCACCGCAAAGCACGCCCCGGCGCAAGTGGCTGGGCTCGGGTGCGGTGACCGGAATGCGGCTGGCCGAGGCGATCTCCACCACCTGGTTTGGCGCCTACTGGTTGCACACCGGCCACAGCCCGCTGCAGACCGGCCTGCTGTGCGCGCTACCGGTGGCAGCCGAGTTTGGCGCCATGTGGAAGGGCGGCAGCTGGCTGGCGCGCTACAGCCCGGCGGCGGTGATGCTGCTCTGCTCGGCACTCTCGGCCCTGCGCTGGCTGGCCACGCCGTTTTGCACGCAACTGTGGTGCGCCCTACCGCTGCAATCGGTGCACGCGTTTACCTTTGGCTTTTTCTACCCGGCGTCGCTCTTGTGGCTCAAGCATGAGTTTGACGACAGCTTCTTCCAGGCCCGCTACGCCACCGAGTCGGCAGCGCGCGCGCTGACGGCTGCGGTCAGCTACCTGGCTGCGGGCTGGGTCATCGCGTCCTACGGCTATGGCGCCGTGTTTGGTGTGAGCTGCGCGCTGGCCGTGCTATGCAGCCTGTGGTGGGCCCGCGTGCTGCGCGCCTGAGCTAAGGCCCTCCCAGCGCCGCCTTGGCATGGCGCTGGTTGTTGCAGCGGCCGTGGCTGATGGCCAGGTTCTCCAGATGGCTATTGCCGCCCTCGCTGAGGGGCTGGATATGTTCCAGCGTGGCATCAAGCGGCTCCACATGCTCGCCGCACATCCAGCAGGGCACGACGCCATGCAGCTGGCGCGCCACTGTTCGGTAAATTTTGTCCCTGGTCAGGCCGAGTTTGCTCATGGCGTCAAGCATACCGCTTGGGCTGCAGGGCAAGCGCTGCGCAGGCCACAATACAAGAACTCATGAACCCTTGAAGCCCGCCCGTGACCACCACCATCCCCATCCGCTACATCAACCCGGTCTTCAGGCCACCCAGCGAGGCCGAGTCCCTGATCCTGCCGGTGACCAACGGCTGCTCGTGGAACCAGTGCAGTTACTGCGAAATGTATACCGCACCGCAAAAGAAGTTTGCCCTGCGCGACGAGGCGGAAACTCTGGATGCGCTGCGCCAGATCGGGGAACAATTTCCCGGCCAGGTGCAACGCGTATTTTTGGGCGATGGTGATGCCATGGTGCTGTCGACCCGCCGCCTGATGAGCCTGCTGCAGGCCATTCAGGACCACCTGCCAAAAGTGCGGCGCATCTCCAGCTACTGCCTGCCGCGCAATGTGCGCAACAAGACCGTGGCTGAGTTGGCCGAGCTGCGCGCGGCCGGTCTGTCGCTGGTCTATGTGGGCGCCGAATCCGGTGACGACTTGGTGCTGCAAAAGATCAACAAGGGCGAGACGTTTGACACCACCCGCGACGCCCTGGACAAACTGGGCCAGGCCGGCATGACCCGATCCGTCATGTTGCTCAATGGACTGGGCGGGCGAGTGCATTCTGAGCAGCATGCGCGCAACTCGGCGCGCCTGGTCAACCTGACACAGCCGGAGTTTCTGGCGACGCTGGTGGTCAGCTTTCCGCAGGGCGAGGAGCGCTTCCGCCAGAACTACCCGGAGTGGGAACCGCTCAACCAGGAGGAACTGTTTGTAGAGATGCAGCAGTTCCTGCAGGCGCTGGAACTCAAACGCACGGTGTTTCGCAGCGACCATGCGTCCAACTGGCTGGTGCTCAAGGGCGTGCTAGGAGCCGAAAAAAATCGGCTGTTGCAGCAAGTGGCTGACGCCATCGCGCAACCGGAATCGGCCCAGCTGCGTGCAGACTGGCAGCGCGGGCTTTAGGGCGGGTCGCGCCGGACAAGCGCGCTATCGTACGCATGGGAGCACCTAGTGAAAATTTCCAGAAATTGGACTTGGGGAACGGCAATTCACGCTACCCTTGGTGACCTATAAGCAGGTCTGGCGGGCAGCAACCGTACTACCTGCAGTGGTCAGCGGTGGAGGTACCGATTAGTGCACATAGTGGCCAATGAGCGAAGCATCCCTCGGCTGCATCTCGTGGGAACGCTGGTCATTGTGATCACGCTGACGCTGTCGCTGGGCGGCTTTTTTCTGTGGCGCAGCAGCGCCGAGCAACAGGCTTCGCTGGAGCGGATTGCCACATCGGTCAATGCGCAGCAGGAGTCGCGGCTGCTGGCCGAAATGGACTCCGCCGCCAGCTACATTGCGTTCACACGCACCCGCACGCAGGACCTGCTCAAGCGCAGCATCCGCGACCAGGTGGACACGGCGATGCAGATTGCGCAGTCCATTTACCAGCGCGAGAGCCGGAGCAAACCGGCGGATGAGGTCCAGCGCAGCATCATCGAAGCATTGCGCCACGCACGCTTTTACGAGGGCCGTGGCTACTACTTTATTGACGACCTGAACGGCCAGTTCATCCTGCTTCCCACCGCGCCGCAGCTCGAAGGCAAGACCAATCTGAACAACCAGGACGACCAGGGCCACTTCATCATGCGCGGGCTGATTGAGGCGGCACTTAAGCCCGACGGCGAAGGCTATTCCAGCTACCGCTGGTACACCCCCGACAACCCCAAGATCATGGATGACAAGCTGGCCTATGTGCGGCGGTTTGCGCCCTTCAACTGGCTCATAGGCACGGGCGACTACACCTACAAGTGGGAGCAACAGCAAAAGCGCGAAGCCATTGACCGCCTGCGCGCGCAGCGCTTTGGCAAGAGCGGCTACATCGGCGTGATGGACCGTGACGGCACATTGTTGCTGTCTCCTTCCGACCCCAGTCGGGAAGGACGCAACTACAAGGACTTCGGCAGCGCGCAGCGCGATGCGCTGGAGCAACTCATGGGCCGGGCAGCGCAGGGCGGCGGCCTGGCGCACTACCAGTGGCTGGTACCTGGCACCGACAAGCTGCGTGCCAAGACCGCGCTGGTGCGCAGGGTGGAGCCCTGGGGCTGGACGCTGATTGCCACCATTGAAGACGATGAACTGCAGAAGGCCTTGCGCCAGGAGTTGTCCCGGTTGTCGGACTCGGCCCACGCGCACTGGACGCAACTGATCGTGGCCATGGCGATGGCACTGGCCTCCGGCCTGGCCGCCTCCTATGCGTTTGCCAAATGGTCCGGCACCCTGTTTGCCAGATTCCACGCCGAGACGGCTGAGAAGAACCGCGTCATCGAGGAGAGCGAGGCGCTGTTCCGGGCGGTGTTTGACAACGCGGCCGTGGGTATTGCGCAGGTTTCGCCCCAGGGCACATTCCTGCAGATCAACCAGTATTTTTGCGCGCTGCTGGGTTACACGCGCGAAGAGATTCTGGGCCAGTGCTTCGACTATCAGCGTCTCACCCTGGCCGAAGACCTGCCGGCCGACACCGAGCATGTGGCGCGCATGCGGCAAGGCGAACTGAACCACTACCGCACGGAAAAGCGCTACCGGCACAAGACGGGCCGGCTGGTGTGGGCCAGCCTTTCATCGCACCTGCTGCGCGACACCGCTGGTGCGCCGCTGTACTTCATTACTGCAGTACAGGACATCACGGACAAAAAACATGCAGAGCAGCGGCTGCAACTGGCGGCCAGTGTGTTCAGCCATTCGCGCGAGGCCATCATGATCACCGATCCGGATGGCCACATCATGGAGGTCAATGATGCGTTCTCCCGCATCACCGGCTTTACCCGCGAAGATGCCGTAGGCCAAACCCCGCGCATTCTCAAGTCCGGCCGCCAGAGCCACGACTATTACACCGCCATGTGGCAGGGCCTGAAGCAGAACGGCTATTGGCACAGCGAGGTCTGGAACCGCCGCAAGGACGGCCAAGTCTATGCCGAGCTGCAGACCATCAGCGCCGTCAACGACGTCCGGGGCCAGCTGAGCTATTACGTAGCCCTGTTCACCGACATCACACCGATGATGGAGCACAACAAACAGCTGGAGCACATTGCCCACTTTGACGCCCTGACCGAGTTGCCCAACCGCGTGCTGCTGGCCGACCGGCTGCAACAGGCGATAGCGCAATGCCAGCGGCGTAACCAGTTTGTGGCGGTGGCCTATCTGGACCTGGACGGCTTCAAGGCCATCAACGACAGCCATGGCCACGATGTGGGCGACCAGTTGCTGATTGCACTGGCCGGGCGGATGAAGTCCACGCTGCGCGATGGCGAAACGCTGGCGCGCATCGGCGGTGACGAATTTGCAGCGGTGCTGGTGGACCTGGCCAGCGTGAGCGAATGCGAGCCGGTGCTGCGGCGTTTGCTGCAGGTGGCTGCCGAGAAGATTCTGGTGGGCGACAAATGGGTGCAGGTGTCTGCCAGCATTGGGGTCACCGTCTACCCGCTGGACGGCTCAGACCCGGACCTGCTGATGCGCCATGCGGACCAGGCCATGTACCAAGCCAAGCAGTCCGGCAAAAATCGCTTTCAGCTATTTGATCTGGAACACGATGAGGCCATGCAAGGCCAGCAGGAACGCATGGGCCAAATGATCCGGGGCGTGGAGCGCGATGAGTTTGTGCTGTTCTACCAGCCCAAGGTCAATATGCGCACGCAACAGGTGGTGGGGGCCGAGGCCCTGATCCGGTGGCAGCACCCGCAGCGCGGCTTGCTGGCACCTATGGTGTTTCTGCCGGACCTGGATGACAACCCCTTGAGCGTGACCATCGGTGAATGGGTGATTGCTACCGCACTGACCCAGATGGGCCGCTGGCAACAGGCGGGCTTTGACATTCCGGTGAGCGTGAATATAGGCGCCTACCAGTTGCAGCAGAGCGACTTTACGCAGCGCCTGCAGGCACTGTTGCAGGCGCACCCGGAAGTGCGGCCATCGCAACTGCAACTGGAAGTGCTGGAGACCAGCGCCCTGCAGGACATCTCCATGACCGGCAAGGTGATGAACCAATGCCGCGCCATTGGCGTGGGCTTTGCGTTGGATGACTTTGGCACCGGCTATTCGTCGCTGACCTATCTGAAGCATTTGCCGGCGGAGATGCTCAAGATCGACCAGTCTTTTGTGCGCGACATGTTGGAAGACAGCAGCGATCTGGCGATTGTGCAAAGCGTCATCGGCCTGGCGAATGCGTTTGAGCGCAGCGTGCTGGCCGAGGGCGTGGAGACCCGGGCCCATGGCGAACGCTTGCTGGCCATGGGCTGTGAACTGGCACAAGGCTTTGGCATCGGCCACCCGATGGCGGCGAATGATTTCGAGCAGTGGCTTCAGGCGTGGCAGACAGGCCCGAGCTGGAAGGCTTAGACCCTGTCTTCATGCAGCAGAGCTGGGAATCCACGCCCCAAAGAATGTGCAAGGCTGCTCTGGCCCGCACCAACAACAAAGGCCCCGCGCAGGAGGCCTTATCGTTGGTGCAGTGGAGCTGCTATTTCACGCCTGGTTCGGCGTTGGGTGCCACGGGTTTTTTCTGGGTGAACTTGGCTGCCGCCTCCGCCAGCTTGCGCTTGCGCTCTTGGTTAACGCGAGCGAGCTCCTGGTGGTTGCTCTTGCCCATGTTGGGATCTTTACCGAATACGCCTGCCATAGTGATGATTCCTTTGGTCCAGTCTAACTGAAAGCCCACAGCGGCCCAGTCGGATGGTGGCCGCACCTACGCAGGCGCCAGCCCATACACCTCTTGCGCCGTCGCCCGTATCGCCCGCAGCATCACCTCGGCCGCCGGGGATAGCAGCCGGTCGCGCCGGGTGATGATGCCAAAGGCCTCCATCTGGCAAGGCAGGGCTATCGGCAGCACGGCCATCAGCCCGTGCGCCTCGTAGTAGCGCGCCACGTCGGTGGCCAGCACGCTGAGCATGTCGCTCTTTTGCAGCATCTTGGTGGTGAACAGCAGGGCACCGGTCTCTATCAAGTTAACCGGCGCGCGCAGCCCTATCTCCTGAAACATCAGCTCAAAGCGATGGCGCAGCACGCTGCCTGCGGGCGGCACAATCCAGCCCGCTTCGGCCATGTCGGTCAGCGTCAGGCCGCTGGCGTTCAGCAGGGGGTGGTCGACGCGCGCAACCACGCTAATGGGCTCCTCGGTCAGCACCTCGTAGCGCAGTTCGCTCTTGTCATGCTGGGCAAACAGGCGCGCCACCAGAATGTCCAGCTTGTTCTGGTTCAGCTTTTCGATCAGCACGTCGCTGGTTTCTATCTGCAGCGAGACGCGCAGGTCCGGGTGCTCGGCCTTGACCCTCTGCACCGCCTCGGGCAGCACCATCAGGGCCGGCGAGGTGATGGCGCCTATGCTGACCTGGCCAAACTGCCCGCTCTTGGCGGCCTGCAGTTCGTCGTGTGCCTGGTTGAGGGATGCCAGCGCCACCCGCGCATGGCGGATCATGGTTTCGCCGTACCAGGTGGGGCGCATGCCCCGCGGCAGGCGCTCGAACAGCGACACCTCCAGCACGTCCTCCAGATCCTTGAGCAACTTGCTTGCTGCCGGTTGGCTCATGCTCAGCACCTGGGCGGCACGGTGGATATTGCCCTCCTCGGCCAGCGCCACCAGCAACAGCAGTTGCCGGGTCTTGAGCCGGGCGCGGATAAACCAGTGGTTGTAATTTGTCATGGGTTGCGTGCGTGCTGCGTGGCCCAGTGGGCGTTTGCGGGAACCGAGGGTAATTACCAATTCGCGTTTTGCTATCTAAATTGCCTTAATCTCGATTGGAAGATTATCGATGGTCTTCTTATGATCCAGCATCTTTGGCCACCGGGCAAAGAGGCTTCCAACACATTCAGGAGACACCATTGAACGCACGTAGATATACCCTCAAGGCACTGGCCGCCGGTCTGGCACTTGGCTTTTCGCTCATCGCTCCGGTTGCACAGGCGCAGGACAAGGGCACGGTTGGCGTGGCCATGCCCACCAAAACTTCCACCCGCTGGGTGAATGACGGCAACAGCATGGTGACCGCGCTGGCCGCCAAGGGCTACAAAACCGATCTGCAATACGCCGACGATGACATCCCGAATCAGCTGGCCCAGATCGAAAACATGATCACCAAGGGCGTGAAGATGCTGGTGATTGCATCCATCGACGGCACCACACTCTCCAACGCGCTGCAAAAAGCCGCTGACAAGGGCATCAAGGTCGTGGCCTATGACCGCTTGATCGTGGGCAGCAAGAACGTCGACTACTACACCACCTTCGACAACTTTCAAGTCGGCGTGCTGCAAGCCCAGTCGCTGGAAAAGGCGCTTGGCCTGAAAGAGGGCAAGGGCCCGTTCAACATCGAACTGTTTGGCGGTTCGGCCGATGACAACAACGCCTTCTTCTTCTACGACGGCGCCATGTCCGTTCTGCAGCCCTACATCGACAAGGGCAAGCTGGTGGTTCAAAGCAAGCAGGTCGGCATGACCAAGGTATCGACGCTGCGTTGGGATGGTGCCGTGGCCCAGGCCCGCATGGATAACCTGCTGAGCGCTTTTTATGGCAACAAGCGTGTGGACGCTGTGCTGTCCCCCTACGACGGCCTGAGCATCGGCATTCTGTCTTCGCTCAAGGGCGTGGGTTACGGCTCGCCCAAGCAGCCCTACCCGTTTGTTTCCGGACAGGATGCGGAAGTACCTTCGGTGAAGTCCATCATCCGCAAGGAACAGTACTCCACCATCTTCAAGGACACACGCGAACTGGCCAAGGTCACGGCCAATCTGGTGGACGCCGTGCTGAGTGGCAAGACGCCTGAGATCAACGACACCAAGACCTACAACAACAAGGTCAAGGTCGTGCCTTCCTACCTGTTGAAGCCCGTGCCTGTGGATCTCTCCAACTACAAGGCGGTGCTGGTTGGCAGCGGCTACATCAAGGAAGAGCAGCTCAAGTAATTCCTTATTGGGTCTAGAGTGAGAGGCCCTGTGCGCACAAGCACAGGGCCTTTTTAATTTCAACCAGAAGAGACAAGCAAGGCCATGGCAGAACCCATTCTTGAAATGCGTGGAATCAAAAAGTCCTTCCACGGCGTGCGCGCTTTAAGCAACGTCAACCTGAGCGTCAAGCCGGGCGAGATCCACGCCATCGTGGGCGAAAACGGCGCTGGCAAATCGACGCTGATGAAGGTCTTGTCGGGTGTGTATCCGGACGGCGACTTCGAAGGCCAGATCAAATTCCTGGGTGCTGATTGCCACTTCAGGGGCATTGCCGACAGCGAGCACAAGGGCATCATCATCATCCACCAGGAGCTGGCCCTCGTGCCCCTGCTGTCGATTGCCGAGAACATTTTTCTCGGCAACGAACAGGCAGTGGGTGGCGTTATCAACTGGACCACCTCGTTTGTGAAAACGCAGGCGCTGCTGAAAAAAGTCGGCTTGAAAGAATCGCCCAATGCGCTCATCACCAACCTGGGTGTGGGCAAGCAGCAGCTGATTGAAATCGCCAAGGCCCTGTCCAAGGAAGTCAAGCTGCTGATCCTGGACGAGCCCACCGCCAGCCTGAATGAGACCGACAGCGATTCGCTCTTGGAGCTGCTGCTGGAGCTCAAGCGCCAGGGCATCACCTGCATCCTGATCTCGCACAAGCTCAACGAAATTTCCAAGGTGGCCGACAGCATCACCGTGCTGCGCGATGGCGCCACCGTGGCCTCGCTGGACTGCACGGCAGGCAAGATCAGCGAAGACACGGTGATCCGCCACATGGTGGGCCGCGAGATGGCCGACCGCTACCCCAAGCGCACTCCGAATATCGGTGGCAAAGTTTTTGAAGTGAAGAACTGGAAGGTGCACCACGAGGTGCACCCCGAGCGCGTGGTCATCAAGGGCGTGAACCTGCATGTGAACCGCGGCGAGATCGTCGGCATTGCCGGTCTGATGGGCGCGGGCCGCACCGAACTGGCCATGAGCATTTTCGGCAAGACCTACGGCCGCGACATCAGCGGCGAGGTCTTTCTGCACGGCAAAAAGGTCGACACCAGCACGGTGCAAAAGGCCATCAACAACCGCATCGCCTATGTGACCGAAGACCGCAAGGGCTACGGCCTGGTGCTGGAAGAAACCATTGCCTGGAACACCACGCTGGCGAATCTGCAAGCCGTGTCAACCAACAGCGTGATCGACGAAGGCCGCGAGTTCAAGGTGGCCGAAGATTACCGCCGCAAGCTCAACATTCGCAGCCCCGATGTGTTTGCCCGCACCGTCAATCTGTCGGGCGGCAACCAGCAAAAAGTGGTGCTGGCCAAATGGCTGTTCTCCGACCCCGAGGTGCTGATCCTCGATGAGCCGACACGCGGCATCGACGTCGGTGCCAAGTACGAGATTTACACCATCATTGCGCAGCTCGCCGCCGAGGGCAAATGCGTGCTGATGATCTCCAGCGAGATGCCCGAACTCTTGGGCATGTGCGACCGCATCTGCGTTCTCAACGAAGGCGCGTTTGTCGCCGAATTTACGGCCGCCGAGGCGACCCAGGAAAAAATCATGCGATCCATCGTGACATCAGGAGCTAACTGAAATGGCAACCCAAACTGTAGAAACCAAAGAGCCCCAAGCGACCGAAGGCGGTGGCAGTTTTCTGAAAAACAACCTGCGCGAATACGGGCTGCTGATGTCCCTGGTGG
>TBL_comb47_HYPODRAFT_10005961_pt1 | contig 13362 bp, 10 predicted proteins | sample TroBogypolimnion_40_FD_10682 | JGI IMG/M metagenome (IMG submission 10682)
TGCTCTGGAACTGTGCTCGTGTGATCGTCTCATCCAAGAAGAGTGGATTCTTCTCGGCATCAACTGTGATGTATGGAAGGTTGATCGAAGTCTGTGCAGATGAGGAGAGTTCGATCTTCGCCTTCTCGGCAGCTTCGCGAACGCGCTGCATAGCCATCTTGTCCTTGGTGAGGTCGATGCCATTTGCCTTCTTAAATGTGGCAACGAGGTGATCGATCAAAGCCTGATCCCAATCATCTCCACCGAGGTGGTTATCTCCGTTGGTTGCCTTAACCTCAATAACGCCTTCTCCCATTTCAAGGAGTGATACGTCGAAGGTTCCACCGCCAAGGTCGAAGACCAAGATTGTCTGCTCCTTATCGCCCTTATCAAAACCATATGCAAAAGCTGCAGCGGTTGGCTCGTTGACGATACGCAAGACATTAAGTCCGGCGATCTCTCCAGCCTCCTTGGTCGCCTGGCGCTGTGCATCATCGAAGTAAGCGGGTACGGTGATGACAGCATCAGAGACGGTGTCACCGAGATAAGACTCGGCATCGCGCTTTAGCTTCATCAAAATACGTGCTGAAATCTCTTGTGGGGTGTACTTCTTGCCATCTATCTCTTTGGTCCACGAAGTCCCCATATGGCGTTTTACGGAACGGATCGTCCGATCCACATTTGTGACAGATTGACGTTTTGCCACCTCTCCGACCAAAACCTCGCCATTTTTAGCGAAGGCAACGATCGACGGGGTTGTTCGGGCACCTTCAGCGTTGGCGATAACGGTGGGTTCGCCACCCTCCAGCACGCTTACACAGCTATTTGTTGTTCCTAAATCAATTCCTACGGCTCTAGCCATTTATATCTCCCTCTCATACGCCCCCGAGGGGGCTCCCGCCCGTTTTACGTCTGGGCCTGACAGAATTCTCGCCCTTGAGTCGTTGCCTGTCAAAAGATTGAGTCGACGGCTCAAGTTATGAGTTGATCAGGTAACAGGGTGGAGAGAAGGTTTATTCCCGCCATCTTCCTTATTCAGGCGTCTCTTTCCGATCTGCTCTAACCTTCGGCTACCTACACCACCCGCCCGAAGGGAGAGATTTCATGGGGGAGCTCGATCCTGAGGTTGCAGCCTTTTTAACTGACTTTACTCAAACTCCCGGAACTCCTCTCTCACAGACCACGCCCCAAATCTTTCGTAGTGAGGCATATCAGTGGGAGAAGTACCAAGGAGAACCCGCACCGGTTGAGAAGGTTCTTCATGAGTTTGTTATTACCCCTACCGCCGATATCCCAATTCGAATTTACATTCCTAAAACTGCAAGCATAAAGCCGCTGCGAGCGCTGATTTTCTTACATGGCAGTGGGTGGACGTCCAACAATATTGAACTAGCAGATACGCCTCATCGCCTACTTGCCCAATTGAGTGAAACAGTTGTTATCGCACCTAACTATCAAAAGTCACCTGAGCATCGCTTCCCGATTCCACTACAAGATTCTTTAGCCACTCTCGTTTGGGTGCAGAAAAACGCTGAGCGGTTGGGAATTGATCCCGCTCGAATCGGTATTGGAGGTGATAGCGCAGGAGGCAACCTTGCTGCAGCTGTCTCCCTCTACACAATAGATAATGGTCTTACTGCTCCTGCATTTCAGATACTTCTCTATCCGGTCCTCGATGTATTTAACGAATACGAAAGTGCTTCAACATACGCATCCGGTTACCTATTGGAAAGGGAAGCCATGGATTGGTTTACTACTAACTATCTTGGCGACGAGGGGGACCGTTCGCATCCATACGTATCGCCATACCTCTCGGGATCGATAAAAAATTTGCCACCAACATTGATTCAAACTGCTGAGTACGATCCCTTGCGCGATCAAGGTAGTGCATTTGCCAAGAAGGCAGCGGAACTCGGGGTTAACGTTAAGTACACCTGCTTTCCAGGGCAGATACACGCCTTTCTTTGGATGAGTGGTTGGGTCTCACAAACTCAGAAATCGGTCTTAGAAATTAAGGAGTGGTTGGATCTAAATAATTTTTAATGAAACTGATTTGGGTTATTGAGGTAATTTTCCTAGTCCGGCATGAGTAGCCAACAGTTCGACGTGTTTCGGTTCCAATTCTTCTAGCGTTTTTACACCTAATAGTTTCATGGTGCGCGTCATCTGATCTCGCAAGATGGTAAGAGCCCGCTCTACGCCCTCCTGTCCACCTGCCATCAACCCATATAAATATGCTCGACCGATATATGTGAACTGCGCACCAAGTGCGATCGCCGCCACAATGTCGCCGCCATGCATAATGCCTGTATCGAGGTGAACTTCAAGATCACCTTTCAGCTCCCGCTTCACATCGACAAGTAAATGTAGAGGAGCGATCGCTCGATCTAATTGCCTGCCACCGTGATTTGAAAGAATGATGGCATCAACCCCGAATTTGGCGCAGCGCTTCGCATCTTCCACGTTTTGAATTCCTTTAATTGTGAGAGTTCCATCCCACTGTTCACGTACCCACTTGAGATCCTCAAAAGTCATCGTCGGGTCAAACATATAGTCCAATAGCTCTCCAACCGTGCCGTTCCAACTCGACATGGATGCAAATTCAAGTGGGGCTGTTGTCAAGAAATTCCAAACCCACTCAGGCCGGGGAATCGCATTTATAAGTGTTTTGGCGCTCAATTTAGGAGGGACCGTTAATCCATTTCGACTATCCCGCAATCGCGCTCCTGAAACAGGTACGTCAACCGTAAGAACAAGATTCTTGACCCCCGCACTCTTTGCTCGTTCAACTAAGGCCATGCTCGCTTCACGATCTTTCCACATATAAAGTTGAAACCAATTTTCACCATGGGGGGCAGCCGCAACAACCTTCTCAATTGAGGTCGTGCCAAGAGTCGACAAGGTGAATGGAATGTCGAAGCGAGCAGCTGCCTTGGCTCCAGCTCTCTCACCTTCGGACTGCATCATGCGAGTGAAACCAGTGGGAGCAATACCAACAGGCATTCCAAAAGTTCTTCCTAGCGTCTGCCTGCTCAAATTAACCGCAGAGACATCTTGCAAAATGTTAGGCACAAAGGAGAGATCTAGAAAGGCTTGCCGCGCTCGACGGAGACTCACCTCTGTTTCAGCCGCGCCATCTGTGTAATCAAATGGTCCTTGAGGGGTGCGCCTCTTTGCGATCTCACGTAGATCCCAGATGTCAAGAGCGCGCTCTAGGCGGCGTTGCTTTCGATGAATGGTAGGAAGTTGAAATTTAAGAAGTGGAGCTAAATCTTTCGGATTTGGAAACTGACGATCTATGTTGTCCGGCACAATTAACCTTTCCTAAGTTAAAACTAGGGCAAATAAAAAATATGCTCTAGTGGGACGATGGCACCATCTGGTGCGCCCCCATCTAAACCAAGAAAGAACTTCGCCATTGAAGCCTGCCATTTGGCATTTATATCTGTCTCATTCATCAATCTCACACACTCATCAAAGTCTTCACACTCTAGGTAGCCAATCAACACCCCGTGTGGATCTAGAAAGAGTGAGTAGTTTTTCCAACCGGATTTTGTGAGCGCTTCCAACATCTCTGGCCAGACGGCTGCATGTCGTTCCTTGTATTCGGCGGCATGAATCGGATTGATTCGTAATTGAAAACAGATTCTTTGAGTCACTGTGTTCCGACCACCTTTCGCCTTTGAAGTTTTCGTTTAGTGCCGCTAAAACTCTGCGTTAAATTCGGAAGCAGAACGCTTACGAGTAAGAGACAGCCAGTCACAATATTTTGAGCTTGTGCTGAGACATTAATTGCAGTTAATGATGCCTGCAGACTTCCAAAGACACATACCGCGAGCACGACCCCAATTATCGTTCCCCTACCTCCAAAGATTGAGATTCCGCCAAAGAGCGCGATTGCGACGACATTGAGTTCCAATCCCAACCCGGTATCAGATGCGGAACTCGATTGTTGGAAGGTGTAGAGAAGTCCAGCAAAGGCAGAAATTAGACCTGAGACTACATAAAGGCTGAACTTTATGCGCTTGACCCGGATGCCTGAGAAAAAGGCAGTTTCTGGTTGGAGCCCAATCGCAAAGATGGATCGCCCCAAGGCGGTGGAGTGGAGGATGACTCCGAAAACGAGGGCCAGAACGATAAATATCGCAAAATCCCAAGCAAGGTGGGTGTGGGCTATTGGCAGACTCAACTTAGTGAAACTCACCGGAAAGCCTTGTGCTGTATTACTTCCGAGCACGATGAGCGCAATTCCTCTATATAGAGTCAAGGTGCCGATGGTCACCGCAATTGAAGGTAGCCCAAGAATCGTTATGAGCGCGCCGTTCAAAGCGCCGCCTAAAATTCCGACGATCAGACAGATGCCCATTGCCAACCAAATATTCCATCCATGGATGAAGAGGTAACCCAACAGGCTTGCAGATAAACCGAGCATTGATGCCACAGATAGATCGATCTCACCGGTGATAATGATGAGGGTCATAGGAAGAGCCATGATGGCAATCTCACCAAAGTTCAGCCCAGCAAAGAAAAAGGTTTGCCACCCTAAGAAATACTTAGATTCGTTCGCCCCAAAGATCAACGTTGCAATCAAGAGCAAAACTAATCCAAATTCCCATCGCACCAATGTGCGACTGCGGCCGCTCAAAAGCGTTTTTAGATTACTCATTTATTTCGCCTCCGAGCTCGAAAATCTATCGACGCGAAGAGCGCGCTCAGTTTTCAATGAAACATATCGGTCAAAGGCAATTGCGACCAGTAGTAGCGCACCCGCAACTGCCTGGTTCCAGAAGGAAGAGACGCGAGAGGCTACCAACGCTTGATCAATGGTATTAAGAAGCAATGCGCCGAAGGCCGCGCCAAGCACTGTTCCGCTTCCACCAAATATGGCCACGCCTCCAACAACCACTGCGGCAACTACGTTTAGCTCGTAGCCACTCCCAGCAGTCGAACCTACTGTTGCAAACTCGGCCAACCACAGTGCTCCACCAAGACCTGCTAATGATCCACTTATAAGAAAAGCGGTAAATACTCTTCGTTGTACTCTTACACCCGCTAAAACTGCGGCCTCAGTATTAGAGCCAATGGCATAAAAGTCGCGAGCAGGGCGGAAGGTTCGCATTATGTATGTGAAGATAAGAACAGCAGCTCCCGCGATAAGCGTCAGGATGGGAATTCCAAGAATCGAATTCGACCCTAAGTTAATGAAAGAGTTCGGAATACTGCTTGGAACTATCTGTCGACCATTTACAAGCAATGCATCAACTCCGCGGATGATATAAAGCATTCCCAGCGTTACAACCAATGCCGGCACTTTGGCATACGCAACTATTAAGCCATTTATTAGTCCGCACAGCAAACCAACCAACGTTCCCGCCAAGAGTGCGATCCAAATTGGCATACCTTGGTGATGAACGAAGAGATCTCCGACCACATAAGCCGAAAGCCCCAAGATTGAGCCGATCGACAGGTCAACATTCTTAGTGATGATGACGAGTGTTTCGCCGACCGCCAAAAGAATGACAACGGAAGGTCCAGAGAGAAGTTGTTGGATACTTGCGGTGCTTGCGAATGAGGAATTTTTAATGAGCGCTAAGCCAAACACTAAGACAATTGCAATTAAGATGCCCATCTCGCGCAACTGAAATGCTTTAAGAAGAAAACTACTACTCCTTGATTTCTTATAAATTGAAGCCCCCATCATGCAACAACACTTTCTTGTCCCGTTGCTGCTCGCATAATGAGAGCTTCGGTTGCCTCAGCTCGCGAGAATTCTGCTGAAAGTCTGCCTTCGTGAATTACTAAAATCCGATCAGCGACTCCCAATACTTCCGGCATCTCCGATGAGATCATTAAGATTCCTATTCCTTTTGACACTAATTCCGAAAGGAGTTTGTGGACCTCGGATTTGGTTCCGATATCAATTCCACGGGTAGGTTCATCAATAATTAATAAGCTGGGGGTTCTCGCCAACCACTTTGCGAGAACTACTTTTTGTTGATTTCCACCGGAAAGGGTCTTCACCGGATTAGAAAAACGCCCGAATTTTACTTGAAGTTGGCTCGCCCACCGAGTAGCTAAAGATTTCTCTGATCCGCCTTTTATTAGTCCAAGACGAGTTAAATCATGAATAGAGGCAAGCGCCACATTCCTATCAATTGCCATGTCCATAACGAGGCCTTGTTGTCGACGATCTTCTGGAACAAAACCAATACCTGCACTCATCGCCGCCAAAGGTGAACCCGACTTTAATTTCTTGCCCTTAAAGGTGACCTCTCCCGCGTCAATGGGATCGATTCCAAAAATCCCGCGCGCAACTTCTGTTCGGCCTGCACCAACTAGCCCCGCAAGAGCTACGATCTCCCCGGAGTGAACCTGAAAATTGATGTCTTTAAATACGCCAGCGCGAGTCAACCCTTTGACATCTAGAATCAAATCTCCAAGTTCGGAATTGTGCCGAGAGTAAACAGAGACGATATCCCGTCCCACCATAGAAAAAATTATTTCATCGAGCGATATCTCTTCGATCGTTGAAGTTCGTACGAAATTTCCGTCACGCATGATTGTGACTCTTTGGCACATAGCAAATACTTCTTCAAGTCGATGAGAGATGAACATGATGGCTGAGCCCTCGGACCGCAAAGTTTTTACAACTTCAAATAGTCGAGCAACTTCAACCTCGGTCAATGCTGCAGTTGGCTCATCCATAATGATTATCTTTGAATCAAATGAGATTGCTTTAGCAATTTCCACAATTTGTTGATCTGCAACAGATAGACCACGAGCCTTGCGAGTAGCTGAGATATCGACACCAAGTCTTTCAAATACACTCTTGGTTCGAAGGATCATCTCAGCCTTATCTATCCTTCGACCAGCACTCAGTGGCTGTCTTCCCATGAAAATATTTTCAGCGACTGAGAGATCGGGAAATAAGGTTGGCTCTTGATAAATAACAGCAATACCTGCGGCTCGTGCGGCAAGCGGGCTTGTTATTTCTACGGGGACTCCATTGAGAATGATCTCTCCCGCATCTACGTCATAAATGCCCGCAAGAATTTTGACGAGGGTCGATTTTCCGGCACCATTTTCACCAAGGAGCGCATGAGCTTCACCTGGAAATAGTTCAACACAACCATCGATTAGCGCCTGCACGAGCCCGAATGATTTTGATACGTGCTCAACCTTGAGGACGGCTTCATGGGGATGCACGGTGCGCTCCAATTTCCGATATTAGAAAATTACTTGGCTCTGAATTCATCTGAGCCTATTGCCGGTCATTGAAACGTGTCAACGAAGACGCGACCTTTTACCGCTTCTATAACGAAAATGTAATAGAAATCAGCCTAGAATTCTATTGACACGTTTCAATAACGGGAGTTTTCTTAGCCTACTTCGATCAAAGGATCGTCCAAACTCGCTGATAGTCACTGCTGTCAGCCGTTGAAAGGTAACTCAAACATGAAGTTGAGAAATCGTGCAATCCCTCTTATGGCAATCGCTGCCATGGTGGCGAGCATGGCAGGCATTGGAGCCTCCGCCTCTCAGGCAGCGGGGACTTTAAAGAGCGGTCAAACTTTCTACCTAATTCCAAAAGACACCCTGAACCCTTACGAGACTCTTGAAGATGGCGGAATCGCTTCAGCTCTCAAAGCTCTGGGTGACACCTCAGTTGTAAGCAGCGGAACGGCTGACACAGCTGCTGCACAAATCCCTTCCATCCAGGCTGCAATTCAAGCGCATGCTGCCGGAATTGTTATCGCTGGTAATGATCCAACGGCTCTTTGCCCTTCACTTGCTCAGGCAGTGGCAGCCGGTATTGCTGTGGTCGCATCAGATTCAGATGTGACTTGCCCTAATCACCTATTCATCAATCAGGCAGTCACTTCAACAATCGGAAGTTCCGAAGTTGATTTGCTTGCCAAGGAAATTGGTAGCAAGGGACAGATTGCAATTCTGTCTGCTGCAGCAACTGCAACAAACCAGAACTCATGGATCGTCTACATGAAGAAGGAACTCAAGAAGTATCCAAATATGAAGTTGGTTTCAACTGTATATGGAAACGATGATCCTGCAACCTCATTAACAGTTCTTCAGGGACTACTTTCCGCATATCCAAACCTTCGTGGAATTATCTCTCCAACAACTGTCGGTATTTCAACTGCAGCTCAATATCTCGACACCCATAAGAGTCTTCTCAAGCATCTGACTCTTACAGGTCTTGGATTGCCATCACAGATGAAGAAGTATGTGCTAGACGGCACTTGCGCTAAATTTGAACTTTGGAATCCAATCAACTTGGGACAACTCGCTGGTTATGCAGCAGCAAATATCGCCTCGGGAGTAATCACAGGCGCTGCTGGTGACAAGTTCACAGCTGGAAGTCTCGGTGCTTACACAGTTCTTCCTGCTGCGGGTGGAACTGGACCTTCAGTGGTGCTTGGCCCTCCATTCGTCTTCGATAAGACGAATATCGCTAAGTTCAACTTCTAGAGTAAGTATAAAATAACCTGCGAAGCGGGTTCCGAGAGATTCTCTCGGAACCCGCTTTTATTTGCCTTAAATACTTCTTGTTGAATTTCTTACAATTAAATGTGGTTGGAATTGAATCTTTTGGTGTGCATGCTTCTCGGGATTTTCACATTCGGATATAACAAGTTCAGCCGCTGCATATCCCAACTGATATTTCGGTTGCGCAATAGAGGTGAGTGGGACGGTGGCATTTGCTGCAAAATCAATATCGTCATACCCAATGACACTCACATCTTCCGGAATCGAATATCCAGCTGCTCGTATTGCCCGAATTGCTCCAAAAGCTACAAGGTCATTGCCGCATATAACTGCGGTGAAATTTAAACCTTTTTCCGNAATATGCTCGCTCATCACGGTGCTAGCGCTATCTGCTGTCATCATCGGAATTCTCTGAGTGATGATAGTCGGGCGATCGGCTTTAGGAATTCGAGAGATCGCCTCGCGCATTCCTCTCTCGCGCTCAGCAACTTGTGGAATATCAGATTCGCCAGTGAGGCACATGATTTTTCTATGTCCCCGCTCATATAAGTGCTCAAGGGCCAACAGACCGCCGTGCGCATCATTTACTTCGACGCTACACGTGTCTAGCCCTATAGATGGTCGGTCGACCAGAGTTAGGCCAATTCCTCGTTTAGAAATTTCATTAAGACGCTTGTTGGTCTCGTGCGCTGGAGTTATCAAAATTCCACGAACATTCTGACCAGCTAAAATATCAATATAGTGATCTTCTTTTTCGGAGTCTTCATCGGTATTACAAAGAATGACTACATATCCGGCCAAGAGAGCTGCATCATTCACGCCTTTCGCAAGATCTGTAAAGAACGGATTGGAGATATCCGGGACCACTAAGCCAAGGATTCGAGTTTTACCAGCCCGCAAAGTTTGGGCCGAAGCGTTAGGAATGAACTTCAACTCATCGATTGCCTTGCGAACCCGCTTAAGGGTTTCCGGGGCAAGAATCTCGGGGCGGTTTATTGCATTAGAGACTGTACCGAGAGAGACACCCGCTTTTTCGGCCACTCGGCGAATTCCTGTCGACATGATTGAAACGATACAGCACTTTTTTCAATTATCGAAGGGAGGGTTGAGTTGGGAGTTCAACCCCTATTTTCCTCAAAATGAGGCTCAATTGTTATCTAGATTCCCGCTTTGAGTATTGACCTAACTCGGCCAGTTAAATTATGCTATTCCATATTATTGAAACGATTTAATAAAGAAGGTTGGTCATGACTTTAAATCCGGTTGGCACATCGCGCCTAATTCCTGCTCGGCGTCCTAATAAGAGAGTAAAAGTTGGCTTAGTTGCGGGCGGTCTTGGAACTTATTGGCCGCAATTTCCAAATCTACTTCCACAACTCAAAGAGTCGGCACAGTATGTTTCAGAGAGAATTTCTGCCTTAGATCTGGAACTCGTAGATGTTGGTTTTATTTCAGATGCTCAAGAAGGCGCAATCGCAGCAGAGAAATTGCGTGAGGCAGGTTGCGACCTCATCATCACCTTTCTCACGACCTATATGACCTCTTCTATGATCGTCCCAATTGCACAGCGGAGCAATGCACCAGTCCTCTTGATCAATTTACAACCGAGTGAGCAAATGGATCATGATTCATTTGATACTGGTGCTTGGTTGGCATATTGCGGTGCCTGTCCGCTCCCCGAGATGGCGAATGCATTTGAGCGCGCTGGAGTTCCGTTTCGTTCCGTTTCAGGTTTTTTAAGAGAGGAGCGCGCCTGGGAGAAGATAACGAGCTGGATTCAAGCAGCAAGCATCCGGAGCATTCTTCAAAATTCGCGTCATGGAATCATGGGTCACCTATATCCAGGCATGCTAGATGTCTCTACAGATATGACAATGGTGACCACGCACTTCGGTGGGCACATGGAAGTAATAGAGTTTGATGACTTGCGAGTGCGAGTTGAGAAAGTCTCTCCCGAGGAAGTAACAAGGATCCTCAAATTAACTCGGGAGATATTTGATATTCACGAGACCGTTCGAGAGAGCGATCTAGAATGGGCTGCCAAAGTAGCTGTTGGACTTGAGCAGATCGTTGAAGATTTTGACATTACAAGTTTAGCTTATTATCACCGCGGCCTTGATGATGAAATTCATGAACGGTTAGGTGCGGGGTTAATACTTGGATGTTCTCTCCTGACGGCGCAGGGAGTTCCTGCTGTCGGTGAATATGAGTTACGCACTTCGATTGGCATGCTCATGTTAGATCGAATGGGTGCTGGAGGTTCCTTTACTGAATTTCAAGCTCTTAACTTTAATTCTGGAGTTGTCGAGATGGGCCACGATGGACCCGCCCACCTTGCAATTAGTAACGGAAGGCCAATCCTGCGTGGCTTAGGTGTCTACCATGGCAAGCGCGGGGCGGGAGTTTCAGTTGAGTTCGATGTTGCTCACGGACCAGTCACTGTCTTTGGGGTAACACAACGCCGCAATGGTAAGTATCAGTTTGTCGCTTCAGAGGGTGTAGTCGTCGATGGTCCACGACTGCGAATTGGCAACACCACATCACTCGTTGATTTTGGCAAGAATCCTGGACAGTGGTGCGACGACTGGAGTGCCACAGGCGTACCTCACCACTGGGCGCTAGGTATTGGACACAGAGTGAATGAACTTAAGGCGATAAGCGAAATTCTTGATATCGAATTGATAGTCGTTTGAGACTTCAAATAAGGGAGAAGCAATGTCACGTCACAGTGCAGTGAATGAGGTACTAAGTCGTCTCAAGATCGAGACGCCTTCCTGGGCTTATGGAAATTCTGGCACCAGGTTCAAAGTCTTTGGTCAACCAGGGGTACCGAGGGATCCTTATGAGAAAGTTGCAGATGCCGCTCAGGTCAACAAGTTCACCGGCGCAACTCCTAGTGTTGCCTTACACATTCCTTGGGACAAGGTTGAGGATTACGCGAAGTTAGCGGCTCACGCAAAGGAACTTGGTGTTGTTCTCGGGACGATCAATTCAAATACTTTTCAGGATGACGACTACAAATTAGGTTCAGTGTGTAATCCTGACGAAAGAATCCGTGCCAAGGCTGTCTCACACCTCCTTGAATGCATTGATATTATGGATATCACTGGCTCGCGAGATCTCAAGCTTTGGTTCGCCGATGGAACAAATTATCCTGGTCAAGACAGTATCCGTGAACGCCAAGAGCGTCTCTCTGAATCGCTCAAAAAAACCTATGCAAAAATTGGGGAGAATCAGCGTCTTTTGCTTGAATACAAGTTCTTTGAGCCGTCTTTCTACACGACAGATGTTCCCGACTGGGGAACTTCGCTAATGCATTGCCTTGAATTGGGATCTAAAGCTTGGGTGGTCGTAGATACGGGTCATCATGCACCAGGAACCAACATTGAATTTATCGTCGCCAACTTGCTGCGAGTCAATAAACTCGGTGCTTTCGATTTCAACTCTCGTTTCTATGCAGACGATGATCTCATTGTCGGCGCCGCGGATCCCTTCCAACTTTTCCGAATCATGCATGAGGTGAATGTCGGCGGAGGATTTGATGAAGGAACCCCGATCTCCTTTGTGCTCGATCAATGCCACAACATTGAAGCGAAAATCCCAGGTCAGATCCGATCAATTATGAATGTCCAGGAGGCGGTTGCCAAGGCTGTTTTGGTTGATCAGTCCGCACTTCGAAGTGCCCAGCAAAATGGTGATGTCTTGGGAGCTCATGAGGTTCTGATGGACGCATACAACACAGATGTGCGCCCGTTGATCCGCGAGTGGCGTGAGAGTATCGGAATCAATCCCGAGCCTATGAAGGCCTACGCTTCTTCTGGATATGCAGAGAAAATTGCCGCCGAGCGAGTCGGTGGAAACCAAGCCGGTTGGGGAGCATAAGCAACATGTCGGAGAACAAAGCGGTAAAAGAACTCTTGGCGCGAAGTAATCGATTGGGATCTAATCCAAAAATTACAAATTATGCGGGTGGAAATACCTCATCTAAGGGAGAGGCTGTCGACCCATCCACGGGTGAAGTAGTCGAGGTTCTTTACGTAAAAGGTTCCGGTGGTGACCTGGGAACCCTCAAGGCCTCAGGTCTTGCGGCGCTCTACCTCGATCGGATGAGGGCCCTCGTTAATGTTTATCGAGGAGTCGAATTCGAAGACGAGATGGTTGCTCTCTTTGACTATTGTTCTTTTGGTCGGGGAGGCGCAGCGCCAAGTATTGATACGGCGATGCATGGGCTCGTTGAATACGCCCACGTTGATCACCTTCATCCAGATTCCATTATTGCTCTGGCCACCTCGTTAGACGGAGAAGCTCTCACCAAGAAGTGTTTTGGTGATGAGATTCTGTGGGTTGACTGGCGCCGTCCAGGATTTCAACTTGGGCTCGATATTGCGAAAATTGCAAGGGAAAATCCATCGGCTCATGGCTGCGTACTCGGAGGACATGGACTCACAACGTGGGGAACTTCCTCAGAAGAGTGTGAGGCGCGGTCTCGCCAAGCGATTGAGAAGGCAGAGAAGTTTCTTCTTGAAAACGGTAAAGCGGCGCCCTTTGGCAAGAATTTAGCTTCTCGTGCAGCTTTGCCCTCTGAAGAGCGACTAGCAAAGGCGGCGGCTATTGCTCCATCACTTCGCGGAATTGCTTCACAAGATAACCGCATGGTTGGGCATTTCAATGATTCGGAAGTTGTTCTTGATTTTATTTCGAGTGAAGCGCTTGACCGATTAGCGGCACTGGGTACTTCGTGCCCCGATCATTTTCTCCGGACAAAAATTTCTCCGTTAGTTGTCGATGTTGATTCCAGCGCTACGACCGAAGAAATTATTTCAAAAGCACACGATGAACATAATCGTTATCGTGAAAAGTACGAGGGCTACTACAAAA
>TBL_comb47_HYPODRAFT_10005962_pt1 | contig 13361 bp, 4 predicted proteins | sample TroBogypolimnion_40_FD_10682 | JGI IMG/M metagenome (IMG submission 10682)
TGTTAAGTTTGTTGAACCACCCGGACAAATTGATGATGAACCAAAAAGCTTAGGAGGTACAGTAAAAGGATTACTTGTGTTAACTGTATAGGTAGCTGTACTTGTAGCTATTCCAAAAGATGTAGTTACTGAGACTGTTCCAGTAGTTCCATTACCAACAACTGCTTTTATTGATGTCGCATTATTAACTGTAAAACTTGTAACGTTTGTTCCTCCTATAGATACTGCAGTTGCACCTAAAAGATAGGTTCCGTTAATAGTAAGAGATGATCCGATGCAACCATGTGTTGTTCCTAAGCTTGTAATTGTAGGAGTAGAATTTGTACTTGTAACTGCTGTAAGTGGTGATGAAATCAAATAACTAGGTCCACCATAACAACTTGAATTAGCTGCATAAATATAATAATAATATTGTGTAGCTGGTATCAATCCTATATCTGATATTGAAGTAGTTGTTTGATATGCAATAACAGAATCACCAGGGCTTAATACTGAAGAAAGAGGAGTATAAACAGTTCCGTTAATAGGTACTGTAGGTATATTGCCGGTAGAATTTCTAACTATCAGATAATGATCAGAACTTGTAGATGCTATAAAAGAGCCTGAAATAGTTGTATAGCTTGGGGTATTAAATGTTAAACCTGTAGGTTGATTAACTGGATAGGCACAGTTTGTTGTTATGCTAGCTGTATCAGGTGATGTAGAAAGATAAAGTGGTCCCCCAGAACAATTTGAATTAGCTGAGAAAACGAAATAATAATATCTTCTACCAATAATACGTCCATTATCTGTGAATGTTCTGGTAGTTTGATAACCAATAACAGTATCGTTAACAAAGCCATTAAGTGGCTGACCTGCGATATAGGTAGTTGTATTTACAGGAACTGAACTTAGTGTGTTTGAGGTACTTCTTACTATCAGATATTGATCTGCATGACCTGTAGCAGCGGGGAAAGAACCTAAAATAGAAGAAGAACTTGTCGGAGATAATGTTAAACTTACAGGTTGATTAACAGGAATTGAACATGGAGTAATTATTACAGCTCCACTAAGAGCAAATACATTAAAAGTTCCTTGTCCTCCAGATTCAATACCTGTAAATGTTACAGAAGATATCAATTTAGACTGATTAGCAGCACTAATATTCAATACAGCACTTTCTGTGAAATAGTTAGTTAAATAAAGTGTACAAGTAGTAGATGTACCACGTGGTGTATGATTTACTAATGCTGAGCCTGCAGTTGGAACTGAAGTCCAATCAGTAAATGCCAGATTAGTAAATTGTTGTGTTGTGCCATCAGAAAAATTTACAGTAGCAGTAATAGTAGCTCCTGTTGAACCGTTACCTAACATTGCTAGGAAATACAAGCTGTTGGCTAAAATAGGATTATTTAAAGTTAAAGTTCCACTACCGCTAGTAGCAGCTGTAGTATTTACTGTAAATTGTAAAGCATTATTTACATTAACTGGTTGTAAAGTATATGAAAGACCAGATCCTCCAGTTGTTGGCATTGTTGTTGTATAAGTATTAGTTGTTGTACAAACATTACCACTTCCAGAAGTAAAGGTATTATATACCAATACACTTGCTGTATTATCAACAGTAGATGTAGTTGTTGATGTTGAAATAGATGCACCTTCAGCAACAACATCCTGATTAAACCCGATACAAGGTATATTCTGTAATTGACCAGTAATAACACTCCCGCTTAATGGTGATGAGGTTAAATATTTAGATACTGAACAGTTAGTTGAATTAGCAGCAAAAATATAATAATAATATGTTGTTGAGGTATTTAACCCTGTATTTGTAAATGATGTGCCTGTTTGATATGCTACTACTGTATCATTATTACCTGTTCCGATAATAACCTGCCCTGCACTGTAAGTAGTGCCATTAAGTGGTAGAGTAGGATTAGAACTAGCACTTCTTACTATAAGATAATGATCAGGTGCTGGTGTAGGAGCTGTAAAGGAAATATTTACAGTAGATGTTCCTGAAGATGATATAACTAATGAAGTTGGTTGAGCAGTAGGAGCTAAACAACTAGTAAATGTACTTCCAGTAAGTGGAGATGTATTTAAGTAAACAGTTCCACCTGAACAATTTGAAGCCTTAGCTGCATATACCCAATAATAATATTGTACACCAGCTGTATGTTGTCCATTATCAATAAATGTTGTATCTGTTGGATAAGCTATAACAGAATCTCCTACGCTAAGTATTGAAGTGCCTGGATTATATGTAGTGCCATTAACGGGTATTGTTGGAGTAGTACTTAAAGTACTCCTGATTATTAGATAATGATCTGCAGTAACAGAAGGAGTGAAATGACCTGATATAGTTGAGGTCGTTGCTATAAAAGCTAAATTTGTAGGTTGTACTAATGGAGCTACACAATTTGTATAACTATCATTAGTAAGAGATGTTGCTGAATAAAGTGGACCTCCGGTGCAAATAGAATTAGCTGAATAAATATAATAATAATAATGTGTTCCTGAAGTAAGTCCAATATCAGTAAATGATGTGCTAGTCCCTAATTGGTATGCAATAATAACTCCTCCTCCAAATGAACTACCTGTAGTATATAAAACGCCATTTTGTGGAGTTGAACTTAAAGAAACGGATGTACTTCTTATAATAAGATAATAATCTGCACCACCAACTGCGGAAGTAAATGTTCCTCCTATTGTTGTAGCACCGGGAGTCAAAGTTAAACCAGTAGGCGGATTAGTAGGAGCAACACATGGAGTGTTTATTAATGTAGTTGTTGAATTTGAAAGTGGTGATGTTGTTAAATAAACAGGTCCAGCTGTACAATTAGCATTAGTAGCAAAAACAAAATAATAATAATCGATATTTGAAATAAGAGAGTTGTCAATAAATGAAGTATCAGTTTGAAATGAAATAACTGTATCTACACCTAGTGTATTGCCTTGATAGTATGTTATTGTGTTAACAGGCAATGATGAACTAAATGTTGCAGAAGTACTCCTGAAAATTAAATAATGATCCGCAGTTACTGAACGATTAAATGAACCTGTTACAGAATTAAAAGTAGGAGTTAATGATAATATTGTTGGTTGTATAGCAGGAGAACCACAAAGAGTTGTTGTATCACGTATAAGTGGAGATGTTGTTAAATAAGCAGGACCAGCTGAACAAGTGTTTGCTCTAGCTGCATATACATAGTAATAATAGTGAGTATTGTAATTCAAACTTATATCACTAAATGATGTGGTTGCCTGATAAGCTACAATTTTACCTAATGCATTTCCTAATGTATCACCAGTTGAATAACTTTTTCCACTGATAGGTGTGGCAATAAGTGTATTTGAAGTACTTCTAACTACCAGATAATGATCTGCTGTAGTTGCTGCTAAAAAAGAACCGGAAATTGAATTAGATGTAGGATTTAATGTTAAAACTGTTGGTTGATAGGTAGGTGCAATACAACTAGTATAAGAACTATTTGAAAGAGGTGATGTCGTAAAATAAGAAACAGTACCTCCACCTGTACAGTTTGCATTTGCTGCAAAAATATAATAATAATAGTTTGTATTAGTATGAAGAACACCTGCACTACCATTATCAGTGAATGTTGTTGTGCTAGGGAAAGATACAACAGTGTCGTTTCCTAACACATAACCTGCAATATAAGTAGAACCATTAATTCCATTTACAGGTAATGTTGTGCCATAAGTATTTGAAGTACTACGTAAAATTAGATAATGATCAGCACTTGCTGAAGCAGTAAAAGTACCTGTAATACTGGTAGTACCGGGAGTAAAAGTCAGAACAGTAGGTTGTGCTGTAGGTGCACCACAACTGGTATATGTATTGGCAGTACAAAGAGATGTAGTTAAATAAGTGGCTCCACCACCAAAAGGTATTGTCACTGCACCATATACATAATAATAATAACGAGTATTACCATGTAAGCTTGTATTGTTAAATGACGTGGTTGTTTGGTAAGCCACTACTGTATCTAAGCCTCCATATCCTATAGTATCACCTGCTGCATATATTTTTGAGTTAGTTGGATATGCCAGAGTAGGAAGAGTTGTTGATGTAGTTCTTACAATCAGATAATGATCTGCACTGGCAGATGCTGTAAAAGAGCCAGAAATAGAGCTAGATGCTGGGTTTAAAGTAAATAAAGTAGGCTGAGCTGAGCAATTAGCTGTAACAATCACAGCACCTTTACCTCCATCACCACCAGATAAAGCACTACCAGTTCCATAAGCACCACTTCCACCACCACCATATAAATTTCCAATAATTCCTGGAAGACCGGAAGACACACCTGCTGCTCCAATTCCGGAACTTGGATTTGTTGCTCCGGCAGTACCACCGCTTGTGCTTGTGCCACTACCTGCAACACCATTTGCTGTTGGACCGGCTGCACCTCCACCACTTCCACTATAGGTAGATCCATCTCCACCTTTTCCTCCATATCTTCTAATAATATTTCCTTTACATGCTGCAGAATCTCCTCCTGCACCTCCAGTTGCAAGATTGCTTCCAGCTCCTTTACCACCTGGTGCAGAAATTGTGCCGGCATTTACAAAAGAAGCAGTACCACCTGCGCCACCTGTAGATCCGGTACCACCAGCGGCAATACCACAAGTATAACTATTTCCGGGTGTAACAGCATATGTGCCGGCAGCATAAGCACCGCCACCACCGCCTCCACATTTAGTCGTGCCGGTTGTATTTCCGCCACCACCGCCACCACCCCAACATTGAACGGTCACTGATGTAACTCCTGTTGGGCAAACCCATGAAGCTGTGCTTGTAAATGGTGTTGTTACAAACCCTTTAAGTGAAGTAGCAACACAATATAATGGTGTACCTGAACAATTTGCATTAGCTGCAAAAACATAATAGTAATATATTTTACCTGGAATTAAAGCACCTGCAATACCAATATCTGTGAATGATGTACCTGTTTGATAAGCAACAACTGTATCATTACTACCACTACCGGTTATAACTTGTCCAACTGTAGTATATGCGGTTCCATTCGAAGGTAAGGTCGGATTAGAACTTGCGCTCCTTACTATTAAATAATGGTCTGCACCTCCTACTGGTGCAGTAAAAGATCCTGATATTGTATTAGCAGCAGCTAAACTTAAAATAAAAGCCGTAGGTTGTGCCGTAGGTGCCAGACATTGATTAATTACACTACCTGAAAGTGGAGTTAATGTACAATACATAGGCGATGTACCTGTACAATTTGCATTAGCAGCATAAACATAATAATAGTAGGTAACGTTAGCACTTAAACCTGCATCAGTAAATGATGTTCCTGATACATATCCAACAAAAGTACTTGTGCCTAATGGAGTACTGCCTGAGTAAACTGTTCCATTAGTAGGTGTTACTGAAGGTGTAATACCTGTTGTATTCCTAACAATTAAATAATGATCAGCTCCACCTGATGGTGCTGTAAAGGTTCCATTTAAAGTATTTCCTGCAGCAGGTATTAATGCTATAGTAGTAGGTTGAGAGGCAGGTGCAACACATGCTGTTGCTGCAATTATATTTATTTTATAATCTTCTGTTTCTCCATAATAATAAGTACTACCGGAACTATTCCAACATGGTCCCGGAGGTCCATAATAACTACTGGTTATTACTCGCATTCTTGTAATCCCGGATAATGCTGTAAGAGGTACTGTTACACTTCCTGTTAGCTGACCAAGTGCAGTATAAGTGCCACTAAAGACTAACTCAGTAGTAGCATCAAAAACTCCATCCTGATTATAATCTATCCATGCGTAAGTCCAATTAGAAGTGGACTCGAGTGTTCCTCCTGAGGTAACAGATATTGGAGCAGGTATAGTTTGAGTAACTTGTGCTGCCGCTACAGATGATGTATAATCAGTATAATTTGTAGCACCTGTTGAAGCACCTGTTGAATTATTTATGCCCCCAAAAGTTACATTAGTGATAGTGTTATATGTGAGATAGTAGGCTCCAGAAGTACAATATATTAACGAGGAAGTTCCTTGTAGAAGCACATTGGTACTTGCACCACCACCACTTATAGTCATATTTGCTGAATAACTTGTATTTGCAGCTAATGGTACAAACTTTACATAAATAGGTGTTGATGCTAATGTGGCACTAGAGTAAGGTTTGGTAACTGATGAACCATAACCCGAACCTGATGATAGTGAAACTTGAAATCCTGCTGGTGCAGTTATTGTAATATTACCCGGAGCACCGGTTAAATTAGCACCTGACAAATTAAAAGTTTGATAAGCAGATGAACTTCCATAAATACAATAATTAAAGTTATTTGAACCCGGAGCAACTACAAAATATGGCGTTGTTAATGACTGAATTACTACAGTATAATCGTTAACATTACCATCAGTTTCAGATGCACAGGCACTAAAACCGGAAGTATTAAAAACCATTCTTACTCTCATTCTGTGAGTTCCGGGTGTAGCTGAAATTGGGATAACAAGATTATCTGAAAAACTTGTTGAAGTTGTTGACGATGTGTTTGCATATAAAAGTTCAGTGGCATCATCAAAATTACCATCGTTGTTATAATCTATCCATATCCTTATATATTCTCCTGATGCATAAGCTATAGTCCCTGTCATAGGATAGGTAGTGCCGGGCATAAAAGTTGCTGATAAAGATGTAAAATCATTATAACCAACAGTACTTGATGTGCATGTTAATCCTGATTGGTTTATTGAGCCTACATTAAAAGCAGAAAAATAGTCACTCACAGTACAGCCATTAGTATACAATCCGGTTGTACAATAAGTTTGAGCTTTCAAAGTTAGTCCAGAAAGCATTAGTAACATTGTTACTAAAAATAATGTAAAAAATTTTTTCATAAATAAAGAAATTTAATTTTAATTATACAATTTAATTTATTTTGTTTTAATATTTTATTAATCAAGATCAAAAGTTATAAGTAGATACGTAATTAACAACCTAAGGAGGTATGTCATTTTTCGAATAATTCATTTTTTATTTAATATTAATGTTTCTTTCATGTTTATAAATTCAATTCTAAATCTATATTTAAATCACTTTTGTTTTTTAACTTTAAGTAAAATGCTTACAATTATTATATTAAATCTAATTTATTAATTTTATAGTTAATTAATAATTTCAATATTAAATTATCATGTTTTAATAATAGTATATTTTATTAACAATTATAATAACAAAAGGATAAATTTAATATACTAAAACAACTTAAATACCTATATTAGTTTACTTAATGTTTATTATAAATGTTAACCCAAATAATTTGTAAAGATATAAAATCTTTAGATTAAATTTACAGGAATTGAAAATATGTTGTTAAATATATGTTAAAATAACAATATGGAATACACATTACTTAACTTGTAAATAAAAATGACTTAACAATTATACCTTTATTGAAAAAAAGTTTCTTTTTTAAAAAGCAGAAGATGCAAAAAAATAAAAAATTATGTTCATTCGATAATGAAAATACTATAAGTAGAAAAAATGAATTTAACCAAGTCATAAATTACTTTTAAACTAATTGAATTACCGAAGACGTACCTTAAATTACCAAAGATGTACCTTGAATTACCAAAGATGTACCTTGAATTACCGAAGATGTACCTTAAATTACAAGAGATGTTCTTTTTTTTACCAGAGACATCGCTAAAATTACCAGAGATGTACCTAAAATTACCAGAGATGTACCTTGAATTACCAGAGATGTACCTTAAATTACCAGAGATGTACCTTGAATTACCAGAGATGTACCCTGAATTACCAGAGATTTAGTTTGAAAACCAGATGATGTAGTAAATTAATAAGATAAGTCATGTTTAGGTTTTCAAAGAGTCTTTAAATTAGAAAAGATTTCCTATATAAGTTGCACTAATTGAGTTTGTAAAAGAGATATTGACGTTTTTCTTTCCCTAAAAAACAAGATTATGTAATACATTGATTCATAATAAAACCATAGTTTAGACATAAAAAGTCATAATTCGCAGAAGTCGGGTGTAATCTATTTTTTATTTATCCAATATTAATTCTTCTCAAACTTTTATTAACAAAACTTTGTTACTCATTTGTTGTATTTATTTAAAATAAATCGAAAATTAGCTTTAAATTTGTAAAATTATATATCGTCACTAATGAGCAAAGCAAAAATAATAACTCGCACTATCTTACTTGTTTCACTAATAAGCTTTTTCAACGATATTTCAAGTGAAATGCTCTACCCTGTAATGCCAGTTTATTTAAGATCGATAGGATTTTCTGTTTTATTAATTGGGATATTAGAGGGTATAGCCGAGTTAACTGCCGGATTAAGCAAAGGATATTTTGGCTCCTTATCCGATTCAAAAGGAATACGTTTACCATTTATTCAATTAGGTTATATATTGAACGCCATCTCCAAACCAATGATGGCATTCCTTACACATCCATTGTGGATATTCACAGCAAGAACTTCAGATAGGTTAGGAAAAGGTTTGAGAACAGGTGCAAGAGATGCAATGCTAAGTGATGAAACTACGCCCGAAAACAAAGGGAAAGTATTTGGTTTTCATAGAGGTTTTGATACATTGGGTGCTTCGGTAGGACCATTTGTAGCATTAATTTATCTTTATTTTTATCCTCAACAATACAAATGGTTGTTCTTAATTGCTTTCTTGCCCGGATTATGCTCAATTATAATCACTTTCTTTATTAAAGAAAAGAAAAAAGAGCCAAATAAATCAGCCAGAAAAGTAAATTTCTTTTCCTATGTATCCTATTGGAAAGTCTCCACACACGCATATAAAGTTTTGATTATAGGATTACTTGCCTATACATTCTTCAATAGTTCCGATGCCTTTCTATTGTTATCTCTTAAGTCTAAAAACATGTCGGATACGCACATGATAGGCTTTTATATCTACTACAATTTAATTTTCGCCTTAATGGCTTATCCTTTAGGAATGATAGGAGATAAAATAGGCTTGAAACGAACACTTATAATCGGTTTGCTTTTATTCTCTATTTCTTATTTTGCAATGGGATTTGCTTTCGAATGGTGGCATTACGTATTGATATTCTTCATTTATGGAATATATGCCGCCGCAACAGATGGGATTTCTAAAGCATTAATATCAAACATATCCAAAAGAACGGATACTGCCACTGCTATAGGATTCTACACAAGCTTTGCCAGTGTATTTGCCTTTCTTGCAAGCAGCGTAGGTGGATTATTATTTTTATTTAATCCTAAAATAATGTTTGTATTCTCAGGAGCAGGCGTTTTATTGGTTGTAATCTTTTTCATACTTGTTAAAGTTAAAGTAGATGAATAATATAAAGCATTTTTTTCTTCTTTTTATTTTGTTTTATGCCCTTTGCGGGAATGCTCAAGCGCAGAATAAGGAGCATTTCTTTTCCTCACCTTTGGATATTCCTTTAACGCTTTCAGGAACTTTTGCTGAGATGCGGGCTAATCATCTGCATACAGGCATTGACATCCGTACTAACGAAAAAGAAGGTTATAATGTATATGCTCCCGCCGATGGTTATGTTGCTCGTATTAAAGTTTCTCCTTTTGGCTTTGGCAATGCACTTTATATTACTCATTATAATGGTTTAGTAACTGTTTATGGACATCTTTCAGCATACAATCAAACCATAACTAATTATCTTCGCAAGGAACAATATAAAAAAGAAAGTTTTGAACAAGATTTAATCTTACCAAAGAATAAAATTAGAATTAAAAAAGGTGAAATAATTGCTTTAACAGGAAATAGCGGTGGTTCTGAAGGTCCTCATCTTCACTTTGAAATTCGTAATGAAAGAAATGAGAAACCAATTAATCCATTTGTGTTTGGTTTTGATATAAAAGACACTATTCCACCAACCTTTAAAGAATTTAGAATTTATAATCAAGTTGATCAAAACCAAATTATACCTTCTTTTAAAGCAACTGAATATTCTATAGCTAAAGCTGATCATAATCATCATTATAAATTAAAAAATGATGATATAATTAAGGTAAGTCAAAATGTTTATTTTGGGATATTAACATCTGATAAAATGAATGATACTAAATCTGAGTTTGATGGATATTCTGTTCAAATGTATTTGGATAGTATATTACAATTTAAATATGTCAATGATCAGTTGTCATTCAAAGAACCACGTTACGTGAATAGTTTGATCGACTATTCCGAATATTATGACACAGGTAAACGTTATCAATTAAGTAGGAAACAACCCGGGAGCAAGCTTAGCAACTATGATACAGTTCTAAATAATGGTAATATTACGTTAAACGATACTAATACACATCTTGTTAAGTATGTAATCACAGATTTTAAAGGGAACAATTCTTTTTTGACATTTAATATTAAAAAAGACTTAGATTATAAATATCAAAGTACTAAAGATACCACTGATAAAGATGATACTACTTTATTTTATTATAATAAAAACAATACTTTTAAGAATGATGAAGTCAATCTAATTATCCCTGAAGGTGCTTTATATGATAATATTTTATTTAAATATAATAATTCTGATAACAAAAAGTATCTTTCTAAAACTCATTCAATCCATGATCCTCATGTACCCTTACATGTTAGTTATTCGTTGGCTATCAAAGCAGATAGTGTTGTAGATTCTCTCAAAAGCAAACTATTAATTGTTAAAATTAATGGAAATGATAAACTTATTTCGGAAGGTGGAAAATGTATTGATGGATTTGTGAAGGCTAATGTAAATAATTTTGGTAAATTTGCAGTCTATTTGGATACTGTTCCACCAAAAATAAAACCATTGAATATTAAAGACCAAAAGAATATTACGGAACAAAAAACTATTGAAATAAAGATTACCGATGAGTTGTCGGGGATTAAAAGTTATAAAGCTTTTTTGAATAGTAAATGGATTTTAATGGAGTATGATGTTAAGAACAACCTTCTTACTTATGCTATTGATGATAATGTTAAAGAAGGAAATAACCATTTCTTTTTAGAAGTTGAAGATAATAAAGGTAATAAATCGAATTATGAAGCAGAATTATTTAAATATATTTATTGATAAATTAAAAAAATGCACCAGACTATTTTAATACTTGATTTTGGCTCGCAATACACTCAGTTGATTGCTCGTAGAGTTAGAGAACTGAATGTTTATTGTGAAATACATCCTTATAATAAGATCCCTGTTTTATCAGATGATATTAAAGGAGTTATTCTTTCAGGAAGTCCTTTTTCTGTAAGAGATAAAAATGCTCCCAATCCTAATTTGAATATTTTTAGAGGAAAGATACCTTTGTTAGGTGTTTGTTATGGTGCGCAATATTTGTCGCATATAAATGGTGGAGAAGTATTGCCTTCTTCTACAAGAGAGTATGGACGTGCTAATTTAAGCTTTATCGATCATGAAAATGCTTTAGTTAAAGGCATGAGTGATGATACACAAGTTTGGATGTCGCATGGTGATACAATCAAAGTTTTACCTGATAATTTTAAGGTAATTGCAAGTACTAATGATGTTGAAGCCGGTGGTTTTCAGATTGAGAATGAGGATACTTTCGGAATACAGTTTCATCCTGAAGTATATCACAGTACAGAAGGCATGATTTTACTTAAGAATTTTGTTGTTGATATTTGTAAATGTGATCAATCCTGGACTCCAGATTCTTTTATTGATACTACCATTCAAGAGTTAAAAAAGAAAATAGGGGAGGAGAAAGTTGTTCTTGGTTTATCAGGTGGTGTTGATTCATCAGTTGCAGCTATGCTGCTACATAAGGCAATTGGTGAGCAATTGCATTGTATCTTCGTAGATAATGGACTTTTACGTAAACATGAGTTTGAAGGTGTTTTGGAATCATACAAAGGTATGGGTTTAAACGTAAAAGGTGTTGATGCAAAAGAATTATTCTATTCAGCATTGAAAGGTATTAAAGAACCTGAAGCTAAACGTAAAGCAATAGGAAAAACTTTTATTGAAGTATTCGATAGGCAAGCTCACAGTATTGAAGATGTTCAATGGCTTGCTCAGGGAACTATTTATCCTGATGTTATTGAATCTGTTTCTGTAAAAGGTCCTTCTGCAACTATTAAATCTCATCATAATGTAGGTGGTTTACCTGACTTTATGAAGTTAAAGATTGTTGAACCATTAAATAATCTTTTTAAAGATGAAGTTCGTAGAGTTGGTCGCACATTAGGACTAAAAGATGAGTTATTAAATCGTCATCCTTTCCCTGGTCCTGGTTTAGGTATTAGAATATTAAGTGACATTACCCCTGAAAAGGTTCGCATTCTTCAGGAAGTTGACTATATATATATTGAAGGATTGAAATCATATAATCTTTATGATAAGGTATGGCAGGCAGGGGCAATATTACTTCCTGTACAGTCAGTAGGAGTGATGGGCGATGAAAGAACTTATGAAAATGTTGTTGCATTGCGTTGCGTCGGTTCTACTGATGGTATGACTGCAGATTGGTCGCACTTACCTTATGAGTTTCTTGCAAAGATTTCTAATGAAATTATTAATAAAGTAAAAGGTGTCAATAGAGTTGTGTATGATATCAGCTCTAAGCCACCAGCAACTATAGAATGGGAATAATTTAAACTGAATATCATGAAAAGATATGTTTTAATAATTACGTTATTATTTTTTTGTTTGATTAGGAGTTATGCTCAGGATACTCCTCAGATAAAGAAATCACAGAAAATTGATACAATTGATGGTAAGCAATATTATATGCATACTGTTGAGAAGGGGCAAACTCTTTATTCGATATCGAAGGCTTATAATATAACTAGAGCAGAATTATTACAGACAGATTCTTCTTTCAATGCTCTTAAACTTGGTCAGATTGTAAAGATTCCTTTTAAAGGGATTAATGATAAAGAAACTGCTAAAGTTACTCCTATTACTAAAGAGCAGGAGTCTATTGTTCATACTGTTCTAAAGAAAGAAACTTTGTTTGGTATTGCTAAGAAATACAATGTTACAGAAGAGAAACTTATTGAGCTAAATCCTGAACTTAAGAATAGCACTCTAAAACCTGGTCAACAAATTAAGATTACAGGCAATACTACAGTTGAAAAGAAGACAACTAAAGTTACAAATGAAGAGCTTAAGAAAAAAGCATCTACTAAAGTAGAAGAAAAGAAAGTTGTTAATACTAAAGTTGAAACAATAAAAGAGGAAACTAAAGTTGAAAAAGTTGTCGAAAAAGAAACAAATTCTAATTGTGCGAAGATCAAATCAAAAAAGACTTATAATATTGCTTTATTAATTCCACTTTATTTAAAGAATCTGGGTGATATTAATCCTGATAATGTTCAGTTAGAAAATAAAACTGCTCATG
>TBL_comb47_HYPODRAFT_10005964_pt1 | contig 13354 bp, 12 predicted proteins | sample TroBogypolimnion_40_FD_10682 | JGI IMG/M metagenome (IMG submission 10682)
TGGCCAGGCCCCTCTTCGCCAGGTAATGCGTGATCGCCGCCGTCAAAGTCGTCTTGCCGTGGTCCACGTGCCCGATCGTCCCGATGTTCACGTGCGGCTTGGTGCGCTCGAATTTTGCCTTGGCCATATCTCTATCTCCTTAACCTCATGCGTATTCTGCCCGCTTGCAAGCGGCGTATTGTAACAATTTACACCATGCAAAACTAGCTGGGAATGGGAATCGAACCCACGACCTTCTCCTTACCATGGAGATGCTCTACCGACTGAGCTATCCCAGCGTCATGCCGGCTTGCCGTCAAACAACAACCCCCGGCTAAGCCGGGGGAAATCCATAATAGCAAATTCCGGCCGGAACGGGAAGGGGGTGGTCTCACGAGGCCTCAGTCGCGTCCCGCGGGGGGGTCTATGCGGATGCCCCAGCCCTTGATGAGCTCGTAAGCCTTGGCCGCCATCGCCTCCGCCTCCGGGTGCCTCCATCGCAACGCCGCGGCGGGATCATCCGTGTCTAGCCCGTGCTTCCTGGGGAACCTCTCGACCCACGACTTATGGAGCACGACGAAAGTGTGCATGAAGGGGATGGAGTGTATGTAATCCTTATTCCTCTTGATGAAATCCATGGTCTGCTGGAAGTCGTCCCAAGTCTCCCCCGGAAAGCCGACGATGAAATTGAGCGTGGCCTCGATCCCCGCGCTGAAGCAGTCCCTGATGAGCCGCTCCGCATCCTCCACCGAATAGTACGCCAAGCCCTGAGCCCTCTTGATCCTGGGCGAGGCCGTCTGCATGCCGAAACTGATGCAGCCGAAGCCCGCGCGCTTCATCTTCTTCAAGAGCGCCAGATCCGGGCGCGGGCTCATGCTGGACCAGAGGCTGAAAGTGACCTTCAGGTCATCGGCCAAAAGCAGATCGCACAGTTCTGAAAGCATCTCTAAATCCTGGATCCCGTTGGGATCGCCATGGCAGAAGCGGGAGATCTCAGGGAAGCGTTCCTTCTGATGGCGGATCTCGTTATAGATGCCGCGAGCCGATCGACGCCGGGGCCTTCTCATGTGGATATGGCAATTGCAGAATCGGCAGCGCCACATGCAGCCCCGGCCCAAGGCCAGCGGGATTTCATCCTTGAGATTGGGGTTGCCGGAATAGTCCGGGAAAGGAAGTTCGTCAAGGTTCGCAATCTCCGGCCGCCAGCCGCCGTCGATCACGCGTTCACCATCCCTGACCAAGACTCCGGGCAGCGGTCCGACTTTGCCGGTGGCGCGGACCTGGTCCAAGATATCCAAGAGCGCCATCTCGCCTTCGCCCCGCACCACCGCATCGACGTGTGGCTGGCGGATATAATCCTCCCCATCGATGCTGCAGTCGGGCCCCCCAAAGACGATCACCTTGTTCTTGTCCCGTTCTTTGACCATCCCGGCCAAAAATAAGCTGGCCCATTTCGCCGAGGCCCAGACCGAGAATCCGATGATGTCCGGGTTGCAGGCCATGATCCGATCGGTCCATTCCCGAAACTTTTCCTGGTGCTGATTGCAGAACTGAAGCATGTTGTCGCGCTGCATCCAATAACCGCCGGCCTCGTCGTTGGGGACCGGGATCTCATTGCTCAGATTCCACACCAGGAACTCGACATCGCGCTTCGCGGCAAGGAACGACTTAAGATAGGCGATGCCGACAGGACATAAATTTCGAGCCACCACAGGGCTCAGGATGATCAAGACCTTCATGCGCTTGTCAGCGGCCCGCCCGGGCCTGCCTATCGGTTCCAATGCGTCCTCCCCTTCTGAACAAGACTGGAGCGGGCGATGGGAATCGAACCCACGTGACGAGCTTGGAAGGCTCGTGTTCTACCATTGAACTACGCCCGCAAACCAGCCGCCGATGCGCGCACGTTCCTTGTATCGAGCCGGAAAATCCTGGGATTTTCGACGAGCAGGAACGGATTCCATTATATCGCTTTTCCGAAAAATGTGTCAAATCAATGATAAAATCTTTGCCGCAAATGATACGCCGCCCTCCACGGCTCGCCTACGGCGCCCTGATTTGGCTGGCGGCTTTCGCCGCCGTCTACGCCCTGCTGTGCTGGGCCCCCGCCATCTACGACGACCAGTCCTATATCTTCAAGAATCCTATCGAGATCGGTCCCTGGCCCGGCCTGAAGGCCTTCTTCCTGCGCGGCGCGCCTGGCTATGAACCGCTTCCTCTCCTCGGCCACTGGCTGCTGCATCGGCTAGTCGCTGACCGCGTCATCTTCTACCGGCTCACCAGCCTCCTGCTCCACGGCGCGAACGCGCTCCTGCTCTGGAGGGTCTATCGCCGCTTCCTGGGCAGCACTGGCTTCGCTCTATGGGCCGCCACCCTCTTCTCCCTGTTCCCGGCGCATGTCGAGGCGCTGGCCTTATCCACCTTCAAGACGCACTTGGCCGTCGCCTTCTGCGCTTTCCTCATAATAGACCTGCAAGCTCGCGATGGAAGCCGGCTGCGCACGGCCGGCTGCTGGGCCGCGATGCTGGCCGCCGTCTTCTGCAAGGAAAGCGCCCTGGTCCTGCCAGCCCTGGCTTGGTTGGTCGTGCCGCCAGGCCGAAAGAGCGCCCGGCCGGTCCTGCTTGGACTCTTCGCGATAGCCGCCGCTTACGCCGCGCTGCGCCTGGCCTGGATCCCTTTGCAAGTTCAAGCCGCGCCCGCTGGAGACTGGACGGGGCTCCTGCTGACGGCCGCGAAGCTTTCCCTTTGGTATCTCCGGCAGATGTTCTGGCCGGGTGGACTCTGCCTGGAACACTCCCTGGCGCCGGTCCTCTCTTGGCGCGATCCGCAGGCATTGCCCTTGCTGGCGGCAGCGGGCGCGGTTCTGTTCCTGTCCTACAAGATCTACCGCTGGGACCGCGTGGCCGGAATCGGCTTGGCCTGGACGGGGCTCGCCCTATGCCCCTTCTTGAACTTAATTCCTTATTTTAATTATAGCCTGGTTGCGGACCGCTACATGTATCTAGCCTCGGCGGGGTTCTTCCTTTTCGTCGGCCGCCTCTGCGATCGTCTTGCAAATCCGGCCAAGCCGTGGGCCAGACGCGCGGTCCGCCTCGGCCTGGCCGGCTTGGCGGCGGCTTACTGCGCCTTGGGATTGCGGCGCGCCGCACTGTTCTGCGACCCCTTGACGCTATGGTCCGACGCGGCGCGCTGCGCTCCATCCAATCCCCGGGCGCATGCGGCACTGGGCGCCGAATACTCCGCCCGGGGCCGGCAACGCGAAGCCGTGGACGAATTGCTCTTGGCCGCGCGATTGGACCCGGGCTATCCCGAGCCTGGGCTGGACTTGGCAGTGGCTTACTACCGCCTAGGCCGGCTGGACGACGCCATCGCTGCGGCGCGACGGCGCGTGTCCCTGCGGCCGGATGCCGCGGGCTGGCTCGACCTGGGCGCTTTTCTTCTGGAAGCGGGCCGCCCGAAGGAGGCACTCGCGCCTCTGCGCCGCGCCGAGGCGCTCAGCCCGGCCGACCCGGACGCGGCTCTCGATCTGGGACTGTGCTGGGTGGATCTGCGGAAATGGGAAGAAGCCCTGCCCCTGCTCTCGCGCGCCGCGGGCTCCCCGCGCGCCGCGGCGCGCGCCTGGGCCGGGCTAGGCGAGCTCTGGACCGGCCGAGGCGACCTCCGCCAAGCCCGGGAGTGCTATGGCCGGGCCGCCGCGCTCGGCTATACCCCGATATCCTCGTTCCAGAGCCCGGGCTTGAGCCGGATGAATTCCGTCATCATGTCCCGGCATTCGGCCAAGCCCAAATTGACCAGCTCGACGCGGCGGCGCGAGTAGCGCTCCGGCCCTCGGAAGGTCCGGTTCTCGCCGATGACGACGCGCGGTATTTTGTAAAGCAGGATGGCACCCGTGCACATGTCGCAGGGCGAAAGAGTGGAATAGATGGTGCAGCGGCGGTAGTCGCGGGCCTTGAGGCGCCCCGCGTTCTCCAGGCAATCCATCTCCGCGTGCAGGATGGCCGAACGCTTCTGCACGCGGCGGTTGTGGCCGCGGCCGATGACGCGGCCGTCCTTGACCAGGACCGCGCCGATGGGGATGCCGCCCTCCCGCAACCCCCGGCGGGCCTCTTGGATGGCGGCCTTCATGAACTTGAGGTCCTGCTTCATCTGGTCATTCATAGCCGCGAATGATATCAAATCATAAAAAAGTTATCATGGCCTAGGGCCCGGGGCCGCGCCCGGTCCCCACGGAGGAGCGAATGGAAGAAGAACGCAAGAAGAGCCTGCTGGCAAGCCTGGCGATCGTGGCCGCCGCCCTGGCCGCTTTGCTCGCGACCCGCTATCTCCAACCGGCGCCCGCCCCCGCCGAGACGCCCGCGGCCCCGGCCGCCGCGGCCCCGCGCTGAACCAGCCGCTGGCTACGGCTTCGGCGGGTTGCCGAAGACGACCTGGGCCAAGTCGCGCGCCGTCTTGCGCATGCTCTCCGCGTGCGCGTCGAGCTCGTCGCAGGTGATGCGCATCAAGGTCAGGTCCTGGCCGCCCTTCTGGTTGAATTCGACCAGTTTCTGGACGCTGCCCTCCAACAAGTCAGCGCCCGGGGTCAAAGTCCGCGAAAGCTTGTTGAGAGGATGGATGAGGCTGGCCGCGATCCGATAGGCGAGCAGGCAGGCCAGCAGCAGGGCCGAGCCGGAAAGAAGCAGGGCCACGGTCCTGCGCTTGGTGTAGTAGGCGATGCGGGCTTGGAGCAGCTTGTCGAGCTCTGGGGCCGCCGTATCCCAAAGGCGGAAGCTCGCTTCCCGCGCTCTCGCGCCGGCCGACATGAACTCATCTGCGGAGACCATCGGGGGAGAATCCTCGGCCACGCGCCTGGTCAGCGCGATGAACTTGTCCGCGGCCGCTTCGTAATCCTCGTAGGCCAGAGGGACGCTCTTTTGGAAGGAGTCCACGACACCATGGAATTCGTTCTTGTTCTCGCTTAAAGCCGTATAAAGGTGCGCCCGGATCTGGTCGCGGCCTTCTTCCTCCAAGAAAGCGGCGTGGGCCGCCAAGGCCGTGCGCCGGGCCTGGGAAACGCCGCCGCGCCCGAGCGCTTCGCGGCCGGCGGCCGTGACGCGCGCCAAGCGCGCCTGTGCCCGGGGCAACAGAACCAAGGTGTCGGTGATGAGATGGAAGGTGTCCAGCTCCGGGTCGAGGATGAGGTTGGACATGTCCCCCACATGCGTGATCATGGTCTCGATGAGGCCCGAGAGTCTTTCGAACTGCGCGTCGAACTCCGCCCCGGAGCCCGCAGCGCCCAATGCCTCCAGCCTCCGCCAGCCGCGCTGGAGATTCTCGGCGGTGGCAAGCTGACGGCCGCGCTTGGCCAAGCCCTCTCCCGTGAACTGGAGCAAGACGCCGTAGCGCCGGTCGGCGTCCTGCAGTTGCGCCAGATCCCTCCGGATGGATTCCTTGAGAGCCTCCGCCTCGCGCGCGCAGGACTTCGCGCCCAGACAGCTCTGGGCCAGCAGCCGGCGGTCCTGAACGTCCCGCAGGACCGCTTCCAAGGGCCGTTGGTACGCGATGCCCGCCTGTTCGCGCCGCGCGAAGGCGACGTGTTCATTGATGCCGCGCACCTCCAGAAAGGCGAGCACGATGATGGGCAAAGCGAAGCTGGCGGCCACGAAGAAAACCTTCTTGGCGATGCTCATACGATCGCCACCAAGCCTTCACGGATAGCGAACCGGGTCAAGCCCGCGATGCTGTGGATGTCCAGCTTCTTCATGACCTGCATGCGGTGCGTCTCAACGGTCTTGGCGCTGAGCCCTAAGTGCAGAGCGATCTGCTTGGTCGAACGGCCCTCCGCCAGCAACTGCAGGACCTCCCGCTCACGGGAGCTCAGGACGGACGCCGCCGCAGCCACGCCCAGGACGCATCCCGCCACCACGATATGAGCGATCGCGGGGCTCAGATAATCCTGTCCCGCGGCGACCGCCGCCACGGCGGCCAGCAGCTCTTCGAAAGCCGAATCCTTTAGCAGGTAGCCCGAAGCTCCGGCCTTGAGGGCCTCCCTGACGAAGCGGGGGTCGGAATGCATGGACAGGACGATCACCTTGACCTGCGGCCGCAAGGCCAGTATCCGGCGCGTCGCCTCGATGCCGTTGAGGTTAGGCAGGGATATGTCCATAAGGACGATATCCGGGGCGAGCTCCTGGACTTTTTTGACCGCGCCGGGCCCGTCGCCGGCCTCGCCGACGACAGACAGGCTGGGACTCTTCTCCAGCAAGGTCCGCAAGCCTTCCCGGAATATCCGATGATCGTCGCAGAGCAGCACCCGGGTCGCCATGTCAGCCTCCCCCCCTCACGGCCTTGAGCGGAACGCGCAGCACGGCCTGTGTGCCTCGACCGCCGGACGAACGGATCGAGAATCCCCCTCCGCAATGGCGCAGGCCCTCGCGGATGCTGAAAAGGCCGAAGCCGCCGGCTCGGGCCGTTGCGGCCGCCGCTTCCTGGGAGAACCCTATCCCGTCATCTTCCACCACGATCTCCACGGAACCTTCACCTTGCCGGAGGCGCACCGAGGCCCGGCGGGCGCAGGCATGCTTGACCGCGTTCATCAACAATTCGCGCACCGCCTTGTAGAGCACCACCTTGACGGCGTCGTCCATGGGGCCGGCGCAGCCTTCATCGTGGACCTCCATCCGGAGGCCGTGCTTCTTCTCCATCTGCTCGGCCAAAGACTCCACGGCTGGCCCGAGCCCCAACTCATATAGGAGAGGGGAGCTCAGTTCGAAGGTCAGCGAGCGCGTGTAGCGCAGGGCCTCATCCACCAAAGCCCGGACCTCCTCGACCCCGCGGCCCCCCGCCAGCGTCCCCAGCTTGATCTTGGCCGTGGCCAGAGTCTGCCCGATGTGGTCGTGCAGGTCCGCCGCGATCGCGCGCCGTTCCCTTTCCTCGGTCAAAGAAAGCTCGATGGCCAAGCGGCGCAGCTGTTCCTGATAGGAATCGCGGGAATCCACCAAAGCCTGGCGGGCTATCTTCCTTTCTATGAAGCAACGGAACAACTCCGCCAGGAAATCGATGAGCTTGCGCTCCTCGGCCAGGAAGGGGCCTTCGGCCGCCTGCGGGAACTCCTGGGCATAGGCCACTTCTATGCACCCCTGCCGGCCGTCGCTGGCGACGATGGCGGCGCTCTGGCGCCACGGCGTCACCCTGAATCCGGAAGTGCGGAACTCCTGGGTTCCCAGCGATATCCGGGCCGAGGTCGCCGCCGGATACTGCCAAGCCGAAGGCAGGATGGCCACGACCTCGCTCATGAGAGCGCCGACGTCCTTGGTCTCGTCCTGGAGCATCTGCGCGGCCAGTTCCTTGACCCGCTCTTGGAAGAGGTGGAGGATCTTTCTCCTTCTCTGGCGGGGCGCCTCGTGGGCAAGCTCGGTCCGGCCTGCGGCTGTTGTCGGCGTGTGCATTGGCCTGTTAAAAACGGATTGTATCAAATGCACCATAAGGAATTAAGATGCGCGATACCAGGAAATGCCTGATTCAGAGAGCCGCCCCGAGTTGGTTTAATAATTGCACGCAACGCAATCCCAAAGAAGGAGGAAAGTAAATGTTCGACACAGGGAATACCGGATTCATGCTCGTGGCCACCAGTCTGGTCATGCTCATGACCCCCGGCCTGGCGTTCTTCTACGGCGGCCTCGTGGGCCGCAAGAACGTGCTGGCCATCATGATTCAGAGTTTCGTCTCGATGGGTGTGACCACCGTGCTGTGGTACATCTGCGGATATTCCCTGTGCTTCAGCGGCGGCGAGGGCGGCATCATCGGAAACCTCGACCACGCTTTCATGCGGGGTATCAACCTCAACTCCGTGTTCTCCAGCACCAACAACATCCCGGTGTTCGTGTTCTTCGCCTACCAGATGATGTTCGCCCAGATCACCCCAGCGCTCATCACCGGCGCCTTCACGAACCGCGTCAACTTCAAGGCCTACCTGATCTTCCTGGTGGCCTGGCTGCTGTTCGTGTACTTCCCGCTGGCCCACATGGTCTGGGGCAACGGCCTGCTGGCCAAACACGGTGTACTCGACTTCGCGGGCGGCATCGTGGTCCACGCTTCGGCGGGCTTCGCGGCCCTGGCATCGGTCTTCTTCGTGGGCAAGCGCAAGGTCTCCGACGCCGCGGCGCACAGCATCCCGCTGGTCGCCCTGGGCACGGGCCTGCTGTGGTTCGGCTGGTACGGCTTCAACGCGGGCAGTGAGCTGCGGGTCGACGCCGTGACGGCGCAGGCCTTCGTCAACACGGACGTGGCCGCCTCCTTCGCCGCGACGACCTGGCTGATCCTGGCCTGGGTCATCGAGAAGAAGCCCAAGTTCGTGGGCTTGCTGACCGGCTCCATTGCGGGCCTGGCCACCATCACGCCCGCGGCCGGCTACGTGACGCTCAAGAGCGCGGTGCTCATCGGCATCGCCTCCAGCGTGGTCTGCTACATCGCGGTCAACATCAAGAACAAGATGCAGTGGGACGACTCGCTGGACGTCTGGGGCGTGCACGGCATGGGCGGCGTGCTCGGCGTCATCTGCCTGGGCATACTGGGGACCAAGTTCGTCAACCCGGCCGGGGCCGACGGCTTGATCCACGGCGGGACGATGTTCTTCCTTAAGCAGACCATTTCCGTGGTCTGCGCCGCCGGCTACGCCTTCGTGTTCACCTACGTCATGTTGTTCCTCATCAACATGTTCACTCCGGTGCGGACCTCGGCCGAGGAGGAGGAGATGGGCCTCGACGAGAGCGTGCACGGGGAGACGGCCTACCTGCATAGCTGAGACTTCGCTACCCCCATCCGGACGGGACAACCCGCCCGGATGGGGGATTTTGTTAGGATGAATCCCATGAAGATGATTCTCGCCTTATTGGCATCGGCCTTGGCTGTCCGGGCGCAGGCCACGCCGTCTACGCAGATTTGGATTCCCTCCACGGACATCCAACCCTACAAGGTCTGGCACCTCAACATCGACACCTATCTGCGCACCCAGGACGAGAACAACGGCGTGCGCAAAGGGCCGCTGGAGGTGGTCGGGCCGACCGTGGGCATCCTGCCGACCCAGAAGATACAGGCCGAGGCCGGCTTCGATGTGATTTACCAAGGGGATAAGGTCCTCGACAACAACCCGCTCTATTTTCACGGCAAGGTGGGCACGCCGGAAAAATCCCTGGCCGAGTGGTCGCCGGCTTTCGCCATAGGGTGCTACAACATCGGGACGAAGAACGGCTACACGAACCAGGACCTTACCTACGGCCTCCTGGCGCGGACCTTCCCTGTGGTCGGGCGGATTTCCGCGGGCTATTACGGCGGCAACGGCGCGGTCCTGCGCGACTCCCAGGGGCGGGTGGCCAATAACGGGGTTTTGGCCTCATGGGATAGGACCATGAAGGCGATTTCCGACAAGCTCTGGTTCGCGGTCGACTATCAGGGCGGGGAGTCCCTCGTGGGCTCGACCAACCTGGGGTTCTCCTGGGCCTTCTCGGAGAAGACGAGCGTGATCTTCGGCTACGACATCTACAGCGACCGCGCCGTGGCCGGGAAGAACACGGTCACGATTCAGGTCGACATCAACCTCTGACGACGGGCGGTGGGTTTGCTCCATCATTGGGAGCCGGCGTATATCTACTGGAAGGTTTCGTGAGATATGATTAGATATCCGGGGGCTGATGTGATTTGACCGCCAAGAACGGCAGTGGCATGCTGCTGGCCAACAACTACCGGCATCCGTGCGTTTGGCCGGAGACGACAGAATCTGGCGAGATGAGCCTATCGCCTAGGTGGTGGAATTAGCCCTGCCCACATGGGGCGACAAGGATGGGCATGCCGGAGATTCGGGCAATAGTACAGAGTCCCTCGCCAGTTACCGCTGCCGATAGCGATACAGATGGAAAAGGTCGGATGAATCAACAACAAGGCTCATCTCCGCCGAAATTGCTTGGATACAAGGGCTGATTTTTTCGAGCAGCAAACTCGGCTTGCTTTCATAGCCAGCTTTGCTAGAAAACGGATCCCGCGCCGTTTTGAGAAGGCCTTTGACCGCCTCCGTTTCACAGGATTTCAAAGGGCTTTGGCGCGAAGTGTCCTACAAATCGAATGCACGGCACGTCCTCTGCCAGTCCGCGTATTCGAGGGCAACTTAGCCCTGATAGCGGCAATTAAGTCGATTGTCAGGGGCACTCGGCCGCAGAACTTTACCGTTGGGCCATTTCAGATTGGCATTGTTCCGTCTCTAAAGTGGACCCATACACCTATTACACCAAAGCATTATCTGAGGCGCCTCTTAAGCCTAGTAACTACAGAGGGATCAGCCCGTTTATTCCGAATTGCGGCAAGGAAATCCGGGGTTCGAACAGGCAACCGAAATCAACTCCGGAAATTCGTGGAGTCCTACAATGGCAGAATCAGGAATATCGATGGCGCATTATCTTATGACGATATGATCCACATTTTGACAGAACGACATCGCACAGGACACGAAAAAACTGCATTAACTTCCCATCAACTACTGGAAATAAGCACGCGGTTTGCCGGCAGACTAGATCGAATTCGAAAGCTGATTGTCGATGGCACTCAATTGGAAGCTGCTCTCCTGCTGACGGACCTCTCACAGAAAATGGTTCTGCGTGCAGAGTACTTCGGCAAGGGCACCGGGCCAGCCCCAGCGCTTAATATCCCAAGGCCTGTCGGGTCCACTTTGAAAGTGGCGCTATATTCGGCACTGCTGGAGAAACGCGGCGTTAGCCTAAGCACCTCAATTCCGGACGATCCCATGATGGTGGAGTGGCGCGGACATAAGATTCATCCTAGGAATTCGGACAGGCAATTTCGCGGACAAGTAACCTTAGAGTATGCATTCGCAAATTCAATCAATATTCCGGCGGTGCGGATTGCCCAGGACCTGGGAAGTCGAGAAATTGCCTTGTTCCTTCAAAGGTGCGGTATTTATCGCCCTATGCCAGAAACACCGCTCATTGCGCTAGGTGGAGTAGAATTGAACGCGCTTGAGCTCTTGTCGACGCTGACCCCCATCTTAACAGGTGGTTTCCTCTGCTGGCCTAGGGCTAATGGCGCTGCCTGTAGTGGAAGCCCCCCATTTAACGATGGCGAACGAATTTTGTCCTATGAAACCGCAGAGGGTATGCGTAGGTTGCTCCGAGCGTCAGCGAACTATGGGACGGCCCGCTTCTTGACTCAAACTGGCAACCCCGGATGGGGAGGAAAGACTGGGACAAGCGAAGGGAACCGCGATTTCTGGTTTATCGGCGCGGCTGACGGAGATATCTGCGGAGCAGTCTGGCTTGGCTTTGCTGATGGAAGATCGATGCGTTGCGTCGATGGGTCGGATGCGTCGGCGAGCCGCTTCGCCGTTCCGCTCTGGTCTGAAATATTAGCCGTCTACTGTGGCCGTTGTAACCGCGTCTGAATCCTGTTGTACAAAAACGCTAAACCAACGGATACAAGCGCCGCAACCAAATTGTTGGCTATGGCCTTTGGGTCAAGCCACCGCGTCAGCAACGGAATTCCCACAGAAGGCCTTGCATTGCCAAACAAGATTGCCGCCAACTGACCGCCCAAAAATCCGAATGAAACGTAAAGGACGCAGAACATTGTTCGAACAAGGTACAGGAGAGGCAGGCGGTTGAGGTATTGGGACGGATTGTTCTTCTTTGGGTCTAGTATTGAAGGCCAAACAGCCAAGAATGCCGTTAGCAATCCCGTCATCAATCCGTAGTAACCAGCAGATTCCGGGTATTCTGCTTCAATTGACCAGCAACCAGCCACGAACCCCGTTGCTAATGGTATCGACGTCCGATACAAGATGCCGAATAGGCTTGGCCTTGCATCTGCCTCAAGTAGCAGGGAGAAGTAGAAGTAATGCTCACGTCGGAAGCGCCCCTGAAGCTTCAACAACAATAGGGAAATCGCAACCATCGTTACCACCAGTATGCTAATGCTCATAAATTACTCTCCCCAGGTCGATCGTTAGACTAAAAATATCCCTTAAACGCCTTGTCCAGGATGGCGGGCATGAGAGAATGCAACTCCGTGGACACCTCTGCATTGGCTTCCGCCAGCACCATTACCTTACGATAGACCGCATCAAACCATCGCTGGCGATCATAACTCGGGATGGGCACTGGAATTCGCGCCAGCGCCTCCAGGCCAAGGGTCCTGTTTCTACCGGCCCCACCAGGTGAGGCCTTCCCGATCTTTTGCAACCCCTCTCGGGTGAGAAGGTATTTGCATAAAAAATGTGGCGTAGCAATGCCCGCTTGCGGGATACATGAAATAAAGCGATGCGACCCTACCCGTCCGGCATCCGCATTTTTCGCAACCGCGATTGCGCCTTCCCACGCAAAGACATTGCTGAAAAGAAGGTCATTGGGTTCTATTCTGTACAGCTTCTTGGCGCCAACAGCAATGCCTGGCAGATCCGGCTTATGAAATGTCCCTCTTCCAAAAGAGCGGATTCCCAATTCAGGATACGCTGCCAACGGGTCAACCTTTACTGGTCTTCTAACAAGCGGAGCCACATCGCCGAGAGTCTTCCAGGGGGCGTCCCTGCTGATTTTGTTGATGATCGAATTCAACAGCAAATCTAAATCCTGTTGCAATTGTGAATTGAAAGCGACGACCCTTTGCATCGTTTCAGCAAGGGCCTCAATCCGCGCCACAATCCGCCGCTGCTCGGAAATCGGCGGCAGGGGAATCCCCGTGGCCAAGAATCTGCCCTCCTGCATCCTTACTCGGTTCGTAGTACCCTCGCTGACATGTCCGCAGATTTCCACGAACCGCGCGGTCTTAACCATCCAGTGAAGAAACTGCGGAAGGATTCGATCGCGTTTGAGGTTGAATACAGGGAAGTCGTTGCTCACCACGGCGCCATCAAGGGTTTTGGGGACAATACCAAGCGCACCATTTCGCGCGTCTATACGGGACAAAATGAATTGCCCTTCCCGAACAACCATACGCCGACTCGCAGCGATCCCTGTTCCCGATACCAGCCCTCGCGCAACTACTCCTTTACCCCAAAGTCTGACCGTGACCTCTTGATAGGTTTTCTCCGGGGAAATGGAAACACATTCATCCGACCGTTGCATTAGCTCCCCAAGGGGAACAATAGGCCACCGCGATTGATCGGGCGCTTCTTCCGCACTGCCGCAAGAAATTGTCGCTGTCTTCACGGCTTTACTAATCGCTCCAATTCGCTCAGGAGTTCTGTAATACGGAGCTCTTTCTTCAGAATATCCGCCACTAGCTGCTCCGGCGGCAGATGCTCAAAGTCCGCCTTCCCCCGCGGATTCTTGCTGTCAAGGTTACATCCGTTGGCCAGGATGTCGGTGGCCGCCACCTTCCAAGCCTGCTCGTTCTCCGTCCG
>TBL_comb47_HYPODRAFT_10005965_pt1 | contig 13353 bp, 13 predicted proteins | sample TroBogypolimnion_40_FD_10682 | JGI IMG/M metagenome (IMG submission 10682)
ATCACAGGAGATTTGAGCTTTTTCATTTGTGAAATGGATTTGATTTGTCCGTTGATACTTTGTTGTGAAATATACAATTAATTCTAACAACTTCAACTAATTCTAGCAACTTCAACCGCAAACCGGAGGATCGATTTCTCCTGTCAATTACTTGTCGCAACGCGTAAGCAAGAACCAGAATTTCTGCTTGATGAGATAAAAGAGTCAGTTGGTTTTCCGTCGCAGAGGAATAGTCCTTAAGCGCTCGTTAACGCTTTGCTCAAATGAGGGAGTACGGTAATAAATAGCGATTAAATATTTTGTTTTTTCCTTTTTTTGTCGTAACTTGTAACGGAGTTCATGCTGAATTTGTCTTGTCTTGAGAACAACCCCTAAGTGATTTTCGAAACTTAGGGGTTTTTTAATTGTTCCGCTTATTCGGCTGGCCTTTTCGCTCCCCCTCGTTTGAGCACAGCGGTAACGAGGGGGCTGCAACTGCTCGTTTGCAACGAGTGCGCAAAGGCCAAGCTGTCAATGCATGATGATTGAAAAAGTTGTGTTGTGGTTTTCCGTCACAGACGAAAAGTTATAAACCACTCATTTGAGCGCAGCGGTAACGAGGGGAATTTGGCAATACCCAATTTGCTTTTGTACCAAATAAAAGGTATACTTGTAATAAGTTAAAAATCCAGCTATGGCAGACAAATTTTCAGATCCGATTGGACGATTGATGGGATTGCGTTACAAATCGCATCCCTGGCACGGTATTCACATCGGAGACCACGCCCCGGAAAAAGTTACTGCTTTCATTGAAGTGGTTCCTACCGATACCGTAAAATACGAAGTCGACAAGGACTCTGGCTACCTCAAGATAGACAGACCCCAGCAATATTCGAATGTCTGTCCGGCATTGTATGGCTTTATCCCTCAGACCTATTGCGGGAAGCTGGTCGGAGACCTCTGCTCCAAAAAGACTGGAAAAAAGGGAATCAAGGGTGACGGTGACCCGATCGACATCGTCGTCCTGACAGAAAAGGCAATCCACCACGGTGACATTCTGGTAACAGCCAAGCCCATAGGCGGATTGCGCATGATCGACGGTACCGAGGCGGACGACAAGATCATCGCCGTTCTGAACAACGACTTCGTTTATGGCCACTTTACCTCGCTGAACGATGTTCCCAAACACATCATCACCCGTTTGCGCCACTATTTTTTAACCTACAAGGATATTCCGGGGGAAGAGGGAAATACCATCATCGAGGCCATCTACGACAGGGATGAGGCGCTGGAGGTAATCAGGACCTCTATACAGGATTACAGCAACCGGTTCGACCATCTGGGGAAGATGCTGATATTGGATGACTGAGAAAGGTTGAGAAAAATGATATAAAAAAGAGGAGCTTCAGGCTTCTCTTTTTTTTTGAGAAAATTTTCTTCCCTGGTAGAATGGTTCTCTTGTTCCGCTGTCAAATCTGTTTTCGAACCAGGTCCAGATAGGAATAGTCGAATCCGTTTTTTTCATCGTGGCGTTCTTCGCGGAAGTGTTCCATCCAATCGGAAAAGTCGACCGTAGGGAAGAAAGTGTCTGCCTCCAGATCTTTGTGGACCAACGTCAGGTACAGTTTTCCCGCGAGGGGATAAAATTGTCTGTAAATCATACCACCCCCGATGACGAAGGCCTCCTCTTCACCGGCAACGGCCGCAACAGCCTCCTCGACCGACCAGACCGATTCGCAGCCGGGGAAAGTTTCGCCCGGCACATCCGTGATGACAATGTTTCTGCGGTTTGGCAATGCTCCTTTCGGCAACGAAAAGAAGGTTCGCTTTCCCATGATAACGGGGCGGCCGGAGGTGATACTTTTGAACCTTTTTAAATCCTCGGGCAGATGGAAAAGCAGGTCGTTGTTCCGTCCGATGGCAAAATTCTGTGCCACGGCTACGATGATGGAGATATTTTTATGAACCATAAATTTTGAATTTAAGCCCTAAAGATAGGGAAAGAAATTTTCGATTTTGGATTTTCGTTCTCCCCGTCCTTCAGTCCTATTGTCCTATAGTCCTATGTTCTTATAGTCCTACAGTCCTTTATTCCTACAGTCCTAAAGTCTCAGCACTACTTACACCGAAACTTCTCCCTTGATATGCGGGTGGGCCTGGTAGTTGACCAATTCAAAATCCTCAAATTTGAAATCGAAAATGGACTTCACCTCCGGATTGATTTTCATTTCAGGCAGCGGATAGGGTTCACGCGACAACTGAAGTTTCACCTGCTCGAGATGGTTGTTGTAGATATGGACATCCCCGAAGGTGTGGACAAAATCTCCGGGCTGTAATCCTGTGACCTGTGCGACCATCAGTGTCAGCAGGGCATAGGAGGCAATGTTAAACGGAACGCCAAGAAAAACATCGGCACTGCGCTGGTAGAGTTGGCAGGATAGTTTTCCATCGTTGACGTAAAATTGGAAGAGCAGGTGGCAGGGGGGGAGTTTCATCTTGTCGAGCTCCCCGACGTTCCAGGCATTGACAATCAGTCGGCGGGAGAGTGGGTTGTCTTTGATCTGCTCGATCACTTGGGAGATCTGATCAATCTCCCTTCCATCCGGTGTCGACCAGGAGCGCCACTGGTGACCATAGACCGGACCAAGTTCACCATCCACTCCGGCCCATTCGTTCCAGATTTTCACTCCGTTGTCCTGGAGGTATTTGACATTTGTATCGCCTTTCAGGAACCACAGCAATTCGTGGATGATTGATTTCAGGTGTACTTTTTTGGTCGTGACAACGGGAAATCCATCGGCCAGGTTGAACCTCATCTGGTAGCCGAATCGGCTAAGGGTGCCGGTTCCGGTACGATCGGCACGCGGATTCCCGGTATCCAAAAGGTGTGATAACAGGTCGAGATATTGTCGCATTTCAGTAGTTATTCTTCGGTTAAAGGCAGATCAGGTTCACTCCTTTTGCTTATTTCATCCCGGATGACGGAGGCCTTTTCGTATTCTTCGTCGTGGATGGCCTTGTCGAGCATTTCATTCAATTCATCGACGGTAAATTCGTCGTAGACGGAATGTTCATCCAGTTCATCCTCCGCGGCAGCCTCTTCGTCCGAATCTTCAAAATCGATGAGGATTCCGGTCTGGCTCATTACCTCTTCCGTGGTGAATATCGGACAACTGCATCGGAGGGCCAGGGCAATGGCATCGGAGGTTCTGGAGTCGATGCTGAAATTTCCCTTTTCACTCGTTAGTTTCATTTCGGCATAAAATATTCCCTCTTCGAAGGCGTGGATAAAGACCTCTGTCAAGTGAATATCAAAAGTGGAGAGAACCGTTGTGAACAGATCGTGTGTCAATGGCCGGGGAGGTTTAAGCCCCTCCAGGTTGATGGCGATGGCCTGTGCTTCGACGGCTCCGATGATAATGGGTATCCGTCTGTTTCCATCTGTTTCGGCCAGAACCAGGGCATATGCACCCGATTGATCCTGACTGTAGGAGAGACCCAAAATTTTCAATCTGATTTTTTTCACACGAAATGACTTAATTGATCTTCTTCTGCAAAGATAAAATTTTTGCGCTACTGAAGTCCGCGTTTTTTCAACAAGGGAGTGATGTCGGGATCCTTGCCCCTGAATTTTGTGTAGATGGCCATCCCTTCATCCGTACCGCAATTGGTAAGCATATCGCGGAATCTGGCGGCGAGAACGGGATTGAAAATATCTCCCGAGGATTTGAATGCATCGAATGCATCCGCATCCAGCACTGAAGCCCACAGATATACATAATAGCCGGCCGTATAGCCTCCGCTGAAAGAGTGCTGGAAATAGGTACTCCTGTATCGGGGAAGGATTTCATCAATCAGTCCGATTCTCTGCATGGATTGTTTTTCAAATTCCCTGACGTCGGCAATGGAGGGATTGGCGGCCGTATTGTAATCCATGTCCAGAATAGATGCAGCAAGCAGTTCGGTTGTCAGGAATCCCTGGTTGAAATGGCTACTCTTTTCCAGTTTTTCAATCAGGGCATCCGGTATCACCTTACCTGTTTTGTAATGTTTGGCATAAGCCTTCAAGACCTGAGGTTCGGCAGCCCAGTTCTCATCAACCTGGGAGGGAAGTTCGACGAAATCACGCGGTACATCGCGGGCGGTACGTTCATAGGGACCATCGGCAAAAATGCTGTGCAGTGCGTGTCCAAATTCGTGGAAGGCAGTGGTTACCTCCTCGAAACTAAAAAGGGCGGGAGTATTCCCGGTGGGTCGGGTGAGATTCATCACCATTGAAATGATGGGATCGATCTTCTTCCCGTTGCGGTACTGCCGGCCACCGAATCCGGTGCACCAGGCGCCGACCCGTTTGCCATCCCTGGGGTGAAAGTCCATGTACAGGATGGCCAGGTGAGATTTGTCCTTGTCTTTTACCTCGTAGGCGACCACTTCGGGGTGATAAACCGGAATGTCGGTTCTTCTTTCAAAGGTGATACCGTACAGTTTATTGGCTACATAAAAAAGCCCTTTTTGCACATTTTCCCAATGAAAAATAGGGTTTTAGCTCGGCTTCATCGAGGTTGTACCTGGCTTTTCTGACTTTTTCGGAGTAGTACCACCAGTCCCACGATTTCAATGCAAACTTGCCCCCCTCCTTGTCGATAATTGCCTGCAAATCTGCACGCTCCGTTTTTGCCCTTTCGAGTGCAGGTACCCACAATTTGTTCAGAAACAGGTAGACATTTTCAGGGGTTTTGGCCATGTTGTCGGCAATGACATAGGAAGCGAAATTTTTGAAGCCCAATAGTTTGGCTTTCTGATCCCGAAGCAAAACCATTTTTTTGATCAGTCCCTTGTTGTCGAACTGGTTGTCATAGTCGCCTCGCATGTAATAGCCCTTGTACAGTTTTTCCCGGAGGTCGCGGTTGTCGGCATAGGTAAGAAAGGGCAGCATGCTGGGTTTGGCAAGCGTAAAAACCCATTTCCCCGTGAGACCGCCTTTTTTTGCTTCCAGGGCCGCCGCATCAATCACGTCGGCAGGAAGTCCTGAAAGGTCCTCTTTCTTATCTACGACAAGGCTAAAGTTCTTGTTGGTTTCGGCCAGGAGATTTTCTCCGTAAAGCAATACAGCTTTGGATAATTCTTCATTGATCTGACGAAGTTTGGTCTGATCTTCGGGTGAAAGGTTGGCTCCGCCGCGTTCAAAATCCTTGTAATATTTCTCTGTAACGCGAATTTGCTGGGCATCCAAACCCATCTCATTTCTTTTCTCGTACACGGCCTTTACCTTCTTGAAGAGTCCGGGGTTGAGGGAAACATTGTCGTGGTGCCTGGTCAGTTTTGGGGTAATTTCACGGGCAAGTTTCTGCATCTCAGGGGTGGTGTTTGCCCCATTTATATTTGAGAAAATTCGTGAGGCGACGGAAAGTTCATCTCCTGCCACGTCCATCGCCAGGATGGTGTTGTTGAAATCCGGAGCAGCCGGATTGTTGATGATCGCGTCATTTCAGCTTCGTGTGCCTTGATACCAGCCTCGATGGCGGGAAGGTAATGTTCCAGTTTAATTTCCCCGAAAGGGGGAACCTGGAAAGGGGTCGTAAAAGGTTTCATCAGTGGATTTTCAGATAGGACGGATGTTTTGGCTGCTGGCTGGAAGGAGAGGAAAATAAAGGGAACAACAAGCACCAGGAGTACAATTTTTTTCATGTTGATTGAATTTGCAGTTCAGTGTGAAAAGTTACAATTTATTTTTGGGAGGAGAAACGATTTTAACCTGATTTGCAATTTTGCAATGAAAATTTTCGAAACGGCAATTGCCGGTTTTCTGCGGTGGAACCTGAAATGAAAGGAGTGCAGTCAATTACAGGCTTTCCGGAGGCAGGACCAGAACTGACACGCAAATTCTTTCTGTTCAGCTTGCTGTCAAAAATCGAAAATCAAACATTTTGAAGGGTGTATAGCTCACTGGCGGCATACCGGTCGGTGACCTTGATGAGAAACCGTCCTTCGAGTTGTTTGAATTCGTTGAGTGCCAGTTCAGGTCTGTTGTTTTCCTTTGAAAGGTGGCTGAGAAAAACGCATTGCAGCGAGGCATGGGCGTGTTCCTTCAGCAACTGATAAGCCTGGATGTTGGAGAGATGTCCTACCGCAGATTCGATTCTGGCTTTGAGGTAAATGGGATAAGGACCCTCTTTCAGCATCTGCTGGTCGTAATTGGTCTCCAGAAAGAGTGCGTGGCACTGATTCAAATGATGGATGACATTTTCGCAGGGGGATCCGATATCCGTGAACACTCCTACGCTCGTTTCTTCGTGCGCTACCCTAAAGGAGGTTGGTTCTGCAGCATCGTGATTTTTCCCGACAGGGAAAATCGTAAATGCACCAACCCTGACCGGCACATTGCTTTGGATGGCAATGTAGGATATTGGCTTCCAGGTAGAAAATGAGGCCCTGAAGGTTCCCTCCGTCATGAAAACAGGTATGTCCAGTCTTTTCCCCATCACCCTGGCACCACGAATGTGGTCGCCGTGTTCGTGGGTGATGAAGAGTGCCTTGATCCGTTTGGGATTGAGCGCCCGCTCGGCCATCCGGTTGAGGATTTGCTTGAACGAAAGTCCGGCATCTATCAAAATTGCCTCTTCCTCATTCCCTATGTAATAGCAATTCCCATTGCTCCCGGACGCCAATGCACAAATTTCAATCATGGTAACATGTTAATTGGACGAAATTACTGCTTTTTTTGGCTTACGACAGTGAGAGGATTGATCTTCCACTTATTCCAGCACGCTCAATTCACACTTCTCAACTCTTCACTTTTTTCATTCCTTCGGCCCTTCTGCTCCGCTCAGAGACCGGACACCTGGTCCCTGAGTCTCCCAGTCCTATAGTCCTTTGTCTTAAAGTCTTCCCTGTCCATCCTTCAGAACCTCAGGACAACTTCGAGCTGATCAGCCGGATGAACTCTTCCCTGGTGGCGACTTTCTCGAAAGCTCCTGTAAAGTCGGAAGTAGTGGTAACCGAGTTCTGCTTTTCGATGCCGCGCATGCACATGCACATGTGTTTGGCTTCTATGACAACTGCCACGCCGAGAGGTTGCAGCGTTTGCTGGATGCACTCCTTGATTTGCAAAGTCAACCGTTCCTGAACCTGAAGCCGGCGGGAGTAAGCTTCCACGACACGGGCTATTTTACTCAATCCGGTGATGTAGCCATTGGGGATATAGGCGACATGTGCCTTGCCGAAAAAGGGAAGCATGTGGTGTTCGCAAAGGGAGTATATCTCGATGTCCTTGACAATGACCATTTGGCGGTACTCCTCCTTGAACATGGCTGATCTGAGAATCTCTTCGGGATCCATGCTGTATCCCTGCGTCATGAACTGCATGGCCTTTGCAATTCTGAGCGGAGACTTATCCAGTCCTTCCCTGGTGGGGTCTTCTCCAACCAACTCGAGAATCTGTTTGTATAGTTCGGCCATCCTGGTTACAGTCTCTTCCGGGTAACGCTCAATTTTCTGGTAACCATCGGCTTCCTTTCTGTGTAATGAGAATTGCATGTTGAAATATTTTATGTGTCACCGACCTTTGGACTGGCTCGAGGCGGATATCATCCCTGTGCCGGTTCGAAACAAATTTTTAATTAAACTTGATACAAATAAACAACTTTTATTAACTTTTTTCGCCAAAACAAGTATGAATGTTTGTTAGAGGTTCAAATTGGATCATGGAAATTTTACATTTGCACCGCTAAATTAATTACACCTGATTTTTTGGAATGAGAATATTGTTTGTTGGTGCAACCTGTTTTGAACTTTACCAGTTTTTCGAGAATCTTATCGAGATAGAGGGAGAAGGAAAGAATATCTTCCGCTACAAATGGTACGATCTCGAAATTGATTTGCTCATACCAGGCATCGGCATGACATTTACGGCCTATCACCTTACCAGGGCGCTCTATACCACCAAATATGATCTGGTGATCAATGCGGGAATTGCAGGTAGCTTCCGCGATGAATTATCCATCGGATCTGTGGTCAACGTGCAAAGTGAACAGATTTGTGATTTGGGAATTGAAGAGGGAAATTCGGTGGTTTCCCTTTTTGATGCAGGATTTATGGAGACCGACCAGTTCCCCTTTGAAAAGGGGAAAATGGTGAATCCAAACCTTTACAAGGAACTGGAACTTTCCTCCGTGGAGGGTGTAACTGGAAATATCAGTCACGGTACCCCGGAAAGCATCGCGAGGATTACTGCCTCCTTTGATCCTGATGTCGAATCTATGGAGGGTGCTGCCGTTTTTTATGTCTGCATGCACGAAAAGGTGCCATTCCTTGAAATCCGTGCGATCTCCAATTTCGTCGAATCCAGGGATACGGCCAAATGGGACATTCCACTGGCCATTGAAAATCTCACGGATGAACTCTTCCGTTTCCTCCGCAAATTTGCCAAAATCAAACAGCTTTCCTGATGAACCTGACGCTGGGTTTCTCCACTTGCCCCAATGACACCTTTATCTTCGATGCGATGGTCAACGGGAGAATCGACACCGAAGGACTGCACTTCAAATTGCACCTGGCCGATGTAGAGGAGTTGAACCGTCTGGCTTTCTCAGCAGAAATAGACATCACAAAAGTTAGTTACCATGCCTTCGCCTATCTTTCTGATGCCTACCAGTTGCTGACTTCGGGAAGTGCCCTTGGATTTGGGAATGGTCCGCTGCTGATCAGCAAGCACAAAATATATCCGGATGAGGTGAAGGAGCTGAAAATTGCCATCCCCGGGAAATATACAACTGCCAACCTGCTTCTTTCACTCGCTTATCCGCATTTAGATCAAAAAAAAGAGTACCTTTTTTCAGACATTGAGGAGGTGATCCTTTCGGGTGAGGCAGACGCCGGAGTGATCATCCACGAAAACAGGTTTACTTACCAATCGAAAGGGCTTCGGAAAATCGTCGACCTCGGAGAGTGGTGGGAGCAACAAAACGGATTGCCCATTCCGCTGGGCGGCATTATCGTCAAGCGGATGCTTCCGGAAGAGATCAGGCATAAGATCAACAGGGTTCTTCGGCGCAGCGTAGAGCATGCATTTCAAAATCCGAACGATTCACTCCCATTTGTGAGACAACATGCGCAATCCATGGATGAATCGGTGATGCAGAACCACATTCGTCTATATGTGAATGATTTTTCAATGGATCTGGGTATGAAAGGCCGGGAGGCCATCGAAACACTTTATGCAAAAGGGGCTGAAAATCAGCTTTTCCCATCCCTGCAATCCTCCTGGATGATTGTCTGATTCGGTAATCCAGACCGACAATTTGAAATTCTCCGATCCAAATCTGCTATCTTTGGTGTAATTTTGCAGCATCGTCATCCGTCATTGGTTTATGGCTATAGAGTAAATGGAAAAAATCCTCCGACTGTACCGGGATAACATCAATGCCATCATTGCCACCCTGGCCATTCACCTGGGAGTGATGGTGGTGCTGCTCTTCGCCCAATTGAGAAACAACCTCGAGATGCCTGCCAATGCCTTGTTTGTTGACCTTGTATCTGAAGAGATTAAACTGCCGGAACCTGAAAGGGAGAAATTGGATATGGGTAACCAATCGCTTGCATTCAAGGGGACTACCTACGATTCCCATAACTCCAACAGGGCGGTTAACCTCGGTGATCAAACAACCAGGGCCTCGGTGGATCCCTTCTTTGACAAGGCTTATGCCAAAGAGGTGGCTGCGGCCAAACAATTGTCAAACGATGTAAAAAAAAATCTGGCACAGAAGATTCCCGAAATTGGCGATATCCCGATGCCGGTATCCAGTACCGAAGGGATGACACGCGATGAGGTCAAGCGAACCAACTTCAAGGGAAAATCAAACATTCATTACCTGCTGGGGAACCGCTATCACTTGCAATTGCCCATCCCCGTCTATCTGGCACAGGGAGGCGGAGAGGTGGTAGTGGACATCACCGTGAACAGAAACGGGGAGGTATTGTCAGCCAATCCCAGGAGCAGTGCCAATATCGCGGATCCGACTGTACTTGCCTATGCCAAACAGGCTGCTGAAAAAACCCTTTTTAATCCGGACAATGGTGCACCGGAAAAGGAACACGGTACAATTACCTACCTTTTTGTAGCCCAGTAGGAAGCAGATCCGCTTAAAAGTCCGGAAGCACATTTTTTAACTCAAAATTTATCTTTTTCCTGCGAATAATCCTCATCTTTGAATTTCAATTTGGAATGAGTTCAAATTTAGATGATCAAAAACATCAAAAATCCTAGCTATGTCTGCAAAAATATTTTTGGTAGAGGGAATGAAGTGCAAGAATTGCGTGGCCCACGTGGAAAAAGGGATCAAAGCGCTCGAAGGAGTGGAGGAGGTGGTTGCAGATCACGTTACCGGACGAGTCACCGTAACCGGGAATCAATTAAGCGAAGAGTCGATCAAATCAGCGGTGGAAAAATCTGGTTATCATTTTCAGGGACCTGCCAAATCACCGGCTCCGGGTTCCGATCTGTGGCTTAGCTGATTGGTTGTCATTTTGACCGGTCCCCGCTTCAATAGCTGACATTATTTCCTCTTTATCAGGAGGTTATTGCCATTTTGTCTGCAATCATCCTTGTGGCTTGTGTTTTGTTTGTGGTAAGTAACGTTACCAGAAAACAATAAAAACAAGGATATGAATTTCAATAATTTTACCATCAAGGCACAGGAAGCCGTACAACAGGCCGTCCAAATTACGGCCGGCAACAACCAGCAGTCTGTGGAAACAGCGCACCTGATGAAGGGACTTTTGTCCGAGGCAGAAAGTGTCACTGCCTTTTTGCTTCAGAAAACAGGGGTCAATATTGGATACTTTACCAAGGAACTGGACCGGATTATTGCCTCTTTTCCCAAAGTTACCGGAGGAGAGCCCTACCTTTCATCCCCTGCCAACAATACCATTCAAAAATCCATCGCCCTTTCCCAAAAGATGGGAGACAAATTTGTCTCCATCGAAAATTTGCTGCTGGCACTTCTGGACTCAGGGGATGTTGTCAGCAAACTGATGAAAGAGCAGGGGGTCGACAAAAAAGGGATGGAAGAGGCCATCCACGATTTGCGGAAAGGCTCCAAAGTGGATAGCCAAACGGCCGAAGATACCTTCAATTCGCTGAACCGCTTTGCAGTCAACCTAAACGATGCAGCCAGGTCTGGGAAACTCGATCCTGTCATCGGCAGGGATGAGGAGATCCGTCGCGTTTTGCAAATCCTTTCAAGAAGGACAAAAAATAATCCGATCCTGGTTGGCGAACCGGGAACCGGTAAAACTGCCATCGCGGAAGGTCTGGCCCAAAGAATTGTGCGTGGAGATGTACCCGAAAACCTGCAAAGCAAACAGATCTTCTCGCTGGATATGGGGGCACTCATTGCCGGTGCAAAATACAAGGGGGAATTCGAAGAACGACTCAAATCCGTCATTCAGGAAGTTGTTCAGGCAGAAGGTGAAATCATCCTTTTCATAGACGAAATACACACCCTGGTAGGTGCAGGGAAAGGGGAGGGTGCCATGGATGCCGCCAACATTCTCAAACCGGCACTTGCACGTGGTGACCTGCGTGCAGTCGGAGCCACCACCCTCGGTGAATACCAAAAATATTTCGAAAAGGACAAGGCGCTGGAGCGTCGTTTCCAGCTGGTGATGGTGGATGAACCGGATACCCAGTCGGCTATTTCGATCCTGCGGGGACTGAAGGAGCGGTACGAGAACCACCACAAGGTGCGGATCAAGGACGATGCCATCATCGCGGCCGTTGAGTTGTCGCAACGTTACATCACCGACCGTTTCCTGCCCGACAAGGCCATCGACCTGATGGATGAAGCAGCGGCCAAACTTCGGATGGAGATGAACTCCCTACCAGAGGAACTGGATGAGATTGAACGGAAACTGACGCAACTGGAGATCGAAAGGGCCGCCATCCAACGTGAGAACGACAAAACCAAGCTCTCCCGTTTGGAAGAAGAGATTGCCAACCTCAAAGAGGAGCAGAAAAAATTCAGGGCTGCCTGGCAGGCCGAAAAATCATTGATTGAGGGTATTCAGGCAAAAAAACAAGAGATAGAACAACTGAAAATCCAGGCTGAACAGGCAGAGCGACAGGGAGATTACGGCCTTGTCGCTGAGATTCGCTATGGCAAAACCAAAGAGGCGGAACTGTCCATTGCCTCCTTGCAGGAGCAGTTGAGGGTCAGACAGCACAACCAACCGCTGATCAAGGAGGAGGTCGATGCAGAAGACATCGCCTCCGTTGTGGCGCGCTGGACAGGCATTCCGGTTACCCGGATGCTTCAGAGTGAAAGGGAGAAACTGATCCATCTGGAAGATGAATTGCACCGGCGTGTGATCGGTCAGGACGAAGCCATCGCCGCAGTCGCAGATGCGGTAAGGCGCTCGAGGGCCGGACTGCAGGACGAAAAACGCCCCATCGGATCATTTATTTTCCTCGGAACAACGGGGGTCGGAAAGACGGAGCTGGCCAAGGCGCTCGCCGAATATCTTTTCGATGATGAAAACATGCTCACCAGAATCGATATGTCTGAATACCAGGAGAAATTCTCTGTGACCAGGCTGATAGGTTCTCCTCCGGGATATATTGGATACGACGAAGGAGGACAACTGACGGAAGCCGTCCGCAGAAAACCCTATTCCGTGCTTCTTTTTGATGAAATTGAGAAGGCCCATCCCGACCTCTTCAATGTGCTGCTTCAGGTGCTCGATGATGGCAGATTGACGGACAACAAGGGCAGAACCGTCAATTTCAAGAATACCATCATCATCATGACCTCCAACCTGGGGTCGCATCTGATCCGNGAACGAACAGAACATATGGCAGAGACCAACAGAACTGTTATCCTGGAAAAACTTCAGGATGAATTGATGGAGTTGCTGAAACAAACCATTCGTCCCGAATTCCTCAACCGAATCGACGAAGTGATCGTCTTTTCTCCACTGAACCGGGAGGAGATCCGTCAAATTGTCAAACTGCAGTTTGAATTGGTGGTATCACGACTCGAAAAGAGCGGCTATCAGGCTAAAATGACCGAAGCGGCCATCGACTGGATCGCAGAGGCGGGATTCGATCCGCAATTCGGGGCCCGGCCGGTCAAGCGGATGATGCAGAAATTCCTGCTCAACGATCTCTCCAAAGAGATTCTTGCAGGCAAAATTGACAAGGTCCGGGAGATTCTGGTCGATGTGGAGCAGGGGCATCTGGTTTTTAAAAGTGAAGAGTCAAGAACTAAGAATTGAGAGGGACTCCGGTAGAGACGCGGTATACCTCGTCTCTCATGAATTTTTGACCACAATGAATAAATTGCTGGAATACGAGCCGCATAGCGGCGAAAGTATGGT
>TBL_comb47_HYPODRAFT_10005969_pt1 | contig 13351 bp, 7 predicted proteins | sample TroBogypolimnion_40_FD_10682 | JGI IMG/M metagenome (IMG submission 10682)
TTACAAAGTTTATCAATTGTATCTGGACTAGTCATTGTATTTGTAATATTTTTATCTAATATATCATTTATTTTTTCCAAATCTTTAATAATTTTTTCATAGAAATTCCTATTTAATTGCATATCGCTATAATTTCCCTGTATTATTGGGTTTATATCACGAAATATCTTAATTGCTGCAATTGTTGCTTTGTTTTCTTTGAGAATCGCATCTTTGGTTGAATTGAATTTTATATTAGCTTTATCCAGGGGATTTACATTCACTTCATATATTTCTATTTTTCGCATTTTTTTACCCTTAATCTGTGTATCATCTTCTTCTTCCGTATCCGCAGATGTTAAAATACAATTAATTTCTAATAACATACACATTAAATAAACAACTTTGTCACATGTGACAATTCCGTATAATTGTTGTTCATTAAGATAATGCCATACAAACATAATAAGTACCTGTAATACGTCTCCCATTTCTTTTGTTAATAATAATCCACGTTTGATTCTGGTAGTTGCTAATTTATCTTTTGCAATAAAATTATTTTTTTCTTTGTTGCCTTGAAACCATGATACATTGACTGTTTTTGGTGGTTGACTTGATAATTCAGGTGTTACTGGAAGATTTACAATAATTTTGTCAATTTTTGTTTTATTTACTACGATTTCTCCAATCATAATCATATAATCATATGTACCTGTGGATGTTCGCGTTGATTCAACTCTACAATTTTCAAATCCAAACAAAGATAAAAAACTTTCATCAAGAATTAATTTTTTTCCGTTGTCAGGAAATTTTATATCCTTGGGTTCTATGGGTGAACGTCCAGCAGGGTCAATAACTTCGGTAGCAATATTTCCTACATATTTAATTTCTGGTGTAATAAAATATTCTGAACCCAATCCTGATTCTTTAAAAATAATTCTATTTTCTAACATGGGTTCTAAAAAAGTTTCCTTTTTGGTTTTTGTCCATGCTTTATTGGTAATATATTTTCTATTTTTTTCCGTTACAGTATTTTCCCATTCATGTAATGTAGAATAACGAACTGAACCTTTCATATTTAATAATTCGGGAACAGAAGATGCTATATTTGCAGCTTTTGCCACACTCCCGTCTTTCATACAATCTAAACATCTTAGTAACTTTTGTTCTTTTGTAAATTCATTATCATCATCATTGTTTAATCCATTTGTTTTGTAAAATTTGCTTGTATCTATTAAATATGGGTTTGAATCTTTGATAATTTTTATTTTTCCGGTTTTTTCACCAATTTCTTTAATATAACTTACACTAATACTCATAATATATATAATATCAAGACAAACAAAATTGATTCTATTTGAATACAAATTCAAATAGAAGTATCCTCTTATTCTATATTATTATTATTATTTTCATTGGATTATGGATGTAACAAAACCATCTTGGAAAGGCGATATGCCCTCGCAACCCCCGGAATTCAGAAAAACCATCCATGATAATCCAGCTCAATTGTTTGAAAACATGGTGGAAGCCTATCTAAAATCCAATCCCTTCATTTCTGGTGCCCAATATCAAACCAAAAAGGTTCCCGAATTGGAAGTCCGGTTTGGTACGAGTAAAAATTCGTTGATGCGACCCCTCAGTAAAATTAATTATGATCATGTGGTACAGGCGCTCTATTCCGCCGGATTTCATCCTATAGATGACAATGCCACGGGTCTGAGTATTCTTCGTATTCAGAATGAATATTTTGACCGTAAAACCAATCTCAACAAAATATCCAACATTCGTGCTGAAATCGTGGGGGCAGATCTTATACAAGAATATTGTCGGACCAACAGTTTACAAAAATTGTTGGATTTACCTTCACAAAGTGGAGCTAAAGCCGATAAAATCAAATTCACACAAAAAAATACAGCAACTCTCGGTGATGGACCCGGTAGTGAATATATCAAACCCGTGGATTTCCATGATTTCGGATTTCGTATTTCGTATCAGAATGAATCCTACTATACTCCCCGTGCCGACATTGCCCGTAAAATCATTGCAAGTTGGACCAATTCCAAAAAAACATTCCGTTATTTGAATCGTGTACGATTCGCTCATCCTGACATTCCCATCTTTGCCGATATTTCTATCGTAAAAAAATCCAAAACTGCCAATCGTGGTGTACCTGTTCCACAATATACCCTACAAGATTCGGGAGTTTTAACTAATCCAGAAACCTACGAAATAGAATTGGAAATGGACAATCAACGTGTAAACTCCTATACTTTACCTGATTTGATGGGTCATTTACGGAAAACGATTCGTCTGGTTTTAGGCGCATTGCAAGAAACCCGTTTTCCCATTGGTTTTGCCGAAATTCGCCAAGTATTGATGGGATATTTGAAATTAACACAACAAGATGCACCCGAACAAGGTGCCGATGTGGCTACAGACGAATCTTTGACGGCCATTTTAGATCGTCGTGATGCCACCGTCATTTTACCTAAATATTTTGTAGGACCGAGTTCTTACACGTTACAAGTAGAGAACATTGTTCCCCTAGACAATACTTCTACTCCTTCGCAATTACCTAATATTCGCAGGAATTATACCGTCACGGACAAGGCCGACGGAGAACGACGACTCATGTACGTAGCAACCAATGGCAGAATCTATATGATTACACCCTCTATGCAAATCATCTTTACAGGTGCACTCGCAGTTCAAGACAAACAAACTTCACCTGAAAAAGGCAAAGACGAAGAATTAGTACATACTTTGTTGGACGGGGAATTCATTCCCTACAATCGGCAAGGTGAACCTCTGAATTTATACATGGCGTTTGATTTGTATTATTTGCACGGAAAAAGTGTACGCAAAGAAGGATTTTATCCACTAACGATTGAAGACAGTTCACGTGGGAATTTCCGTTTTCTTTATTTAGATAAATTCTTACAAATGTTGAAATTGCGTTCTATCATGGATACACAATCCGAAGAAAGTTCCGCACCAAGAACGACGTTTGCGTCTTTGATACAGGGAGGTGCCGTTACCACCTTACAAAAAGGAAACGAACGTGCCTGTGGATGGGAAATACAAAAGAAGAATTTCTATGTAGCTACCGAAAATGATCAAATATTTGAATCTTGTGCGATGTTGTTGTCAAAAATAGAACAAGGAATGTTTCCTTACAATACGGATGGTCTTATCTTTACACCAGCCAGTATGGGTGTAGGTTCGGACCGTATTGGTGCAGCAGGATTACCTAGAAAAGAAACATGGATTCATTCATTCAAATGGAAACCACCAGAATTCAATACCATAGATTTCTTAGTTACGGTACAACACGACAAACGTGGTCAAGAAGAAATCAAATATTTATACGAAGCCGGACGTAACATCCAAGACGAATCCCAAAATTTACCTTCTTACAAAACACTCGTATTGAAATGTGGTTTTGACCCGAAGAAACATGGATTCTTAAATCCCTTCAGTGATGTACTGAATTTACGATTTCCGGGAGTTTTAGGGGAAGAAGACGACGAAAAATACAAACCCGTCGTATTTCAACCGACGAGTCCTTATGACCCCAATGCCTGTTTTTGTCATGTTCTTTTGCGAGATATGGGAGGTAAAGAAGGTGTACTAATGACCGAAGAAGGTGAGTATTTTGAAGGAAACATGATCATAGAATGTAGATATGATATGGAACGTGAAGGTGCGTGGAAATGGGTTCCATTACGTGTACGTTATGACAAAACGGCCGAATTACGTTCCGGACAAAAAAATTACGGAAATAGTTATCACGTCGCCAACAGCAATTGGTCATCCATACATAATCCGGTTACCCGAAGTATGTTGACGTTGTTAGAGGATATTCCTACCCAATCCTATACACAAAATGATGTATATTACAATCGGAAAACACGGAATACGAATACCCAAGCCTTGCGTAATTTCCATAATTTGTATGTGAAAAAGAAACTGATTGTCGGTGCGTCCAATCCTGACGACAGAATGTTGGATTTTGCTTGTGGAAAGGGGGGTGATTTGTCCAAATGGCGTATGAGTCGTCTGAAATTTGTATTAGGTTTGGATTTATCACGAGATAATATTCAAAATCAAGTAGATGGTGCATGTTCCCGATATTTAGGTGATTGTCGCAAATATGGTGAACAAAATATGCCACGTTGTTTGTTCTTTACGGGTGACAGTGGTAAGAATATTCGGACAACGGGAGATGCCTTTTCCAATACTTCCGAACGTACGTATGTTAAAGCCATATTCGGTCAAGGTGACAAGAATCCGAAAGAATTACCACCTGCAGTTATCAAATCATTTGGTTTAGCCGAAGCAGGATTTGATATTGGTTCCGTACAATTTGCGATACATTATTTCTTTGAAAATGAATTGGTTTTACATCAATTTCTTCGCAATGTAAGTGACTGTATTCGTGTAGGTGGACATTTCATTGGTACTACCTACGATGGACAAACCGTCTTTGAACAACTACGTAAAAAACCCAAAGGTGGTTCTTGGACCATGATGAAAAATGGTACCAAGATTGCTGAGATTACCAAAGATTATGAGGCATCCTTGTTTCCCGATACCGAAGAATCCATTGGTTATCGTATTCAAGTGTTCCAAGAAACCATCAACCAAGTATTTCCCGAGTATTTAGTCAATTTCAAGTATTTTGTACAATTGATGGAACAGTACGGATTTCAACTAGTTTCTAATGAAGATGCTCATCGTATGGGTCTACCCGGACCTACGGGTATGTTTGAAGATTTGTATAAAAAAATGGTACAAGAACTGCGTGGAAGCAGAATGTCGGAGAATGAATACGGAACGGCGATGAACATGTCGGAAGATGAAAAGAAAATCTCCTTTCTTAACCGATATTTTGTATTTAAGAAAATGCATACGGTGAATACAGAAAATTTGTATAAGATTGTGCGTAATCGTGCTTCCATAGAAGCCACCAAGAAGACGACGGAACAGGCCACGGATGTTTCCACTATGAAAAAACCCAGTCAGGGGGCTACAGAAGTAGAAGAAGAAGAAAAGGAACTAGAAACAACAAAATTAACGACAGAAGTACGTACCAAGAAATTAAATAGTAAAATTACGATTGGATGTAAAACGGAAGAAATAGAACCTACGACAGAAGTTCCTGTGTCACAAAATACACTACCACCTACCCAACGAACAATTACCGTTAAGAGACCTATCAAAAAAGTATAAAAAGGGCATATTATAATAACTAACGATGAGTACCGAACCTGTAAATTTAAAAAAAAATCCTATAAAAGAAGAGGAGGGAGAAGAGGAAGAAAACATGGTAATGTGTTTCTGTTGTAATGAAGCGATATATTGTGACAAAGAGACTGTTTATAGTCTGAGTAAAGGAAAAAAAGAAATGGATGTGGTATCCGTAGGAGTCCAGAGGAATATGACATTATGTGTGTATTGTTTTGAGGATACTTGGAGAGAATTACGTAATGATGGTTGGGAATGTGATGATTTCTCGCAACAATCGGAAGCAGAACAAATTATGAATGAGGCATAACGAAGTATATCCACGCATATTCTGAAGTACGACGTAGGAGTACTTCAGAATATGAACTCTTAAAAAAGATATAAGTAATTAAGACTAACTAATTCAGCTGAATTATAAGAAAAAAAACAATGTTTTCACATTTTTTATTACCACGTTTACCCCCCACATTATACACATTTTTAGACATTAAAGAATCAGATACCATTCCGGAACCTGTTATCAACGAATCCTTGTCCTATTATTTGCATGATATTAAACATCAAATACAACTCTATGAACAATTATGGGAAACATTCAAACGTTTTACGAATACCTATGAATATATTCACACCATGATACCTATCAAAAAGTATTGTATTTCTAGGTACCGTCCTTTGTCGCGTTCATTTTTCAAAATGATAGAATTAATACATTCTTTTGGATTGGGGACCGACCAAACCACACCGATGCGTACATTTCATTTAGCAGAAGGTCCGGGAGGTTTTATTGAAGCCATGGTAAAATATCGTAATCGTTCCGATGATTCCTATATTGGCATGACATTACAGGACACGAATAACAATGATTACAATATTCCTGGTTGGAAAAAATCCCAACATTTTTTACAAGAACATCGCAATGTAGTTACATTAGAACACGGTTGTGATCATACTGGAAATATCCTGTCTTTGGATAATTTTGTATACATTCACGAAATGTATGGTTCTTCTATGGATTTAATTACGGGTGATGGAGGATTTGATTTTTCGGCCGATTTTGATCATCAAGAAATAAATATGACCAAATTGCTGTTTGGACAAATCGCCTACGCATTATGTATGCAAAAACATGGTGGATGTTTTGTATTAAAAATTTTTGATGTGTTTATGCAACATACCATAGATATGTTGGCATTATTATCCTCTATGTACGAAAAAGTATATATTACCAAACCCAATACCAGTCGTTCAGCCAATTCCGAAAAATATGTAGTTTGCAAAGGATTTATACCCACATCATCCTACAAATTTTATCCCTATTTGTTTCAATTATTTCGTAAAATAACTACTACAACCGAACCCAAATATATAAACCGTATTTTTCGTCCCGAAGCTCCTATACATCAATATTTTATGAGCAAATTGGAAGAATATATTATTATTATTGGACAAACCCAAATAGAAAATATTTACGTCACACTTTCCTTTATTGTAGGTGAATGTATGCCACATTGTCGGGTAGGTAATGCGTTAGATTCGTCCATATTAGTATCGTTAAAAGATTCGTCCATTTTGAAAGGACTGGATGCCATTGATATTCCCATGTCTGGAAAAGGACGTGTATCTGATACTCCGAATCAACGTATATTTTATCGTACAAAAATACAAAACTTGATTAAATTAAATATACAAAAATGTATACAGTGGTGTATTCAACACAATTTATTGTATAATTATTAGAAACGGAGGTGATGCCTCCACTACGTTCACGGCATCATCACCTAATGCTACCGTTCTACGAACGTCCACATTAGGGTCTAATAAGTAACGTATGGTCAGAGGGACGAAGTCCTTCAACAACTAACTTAGTAGGTGACCTTCGGTCACCGGAGAAGTTTGGCAAGGGGCTATACGGCACGGAAGCCTCTTCACTACTAACTCTGAAGGTAGCTTCGCTTTCGGAACGTAGGAAGAGTTTCCCCCCTCACCATCTAACCATCATGGGATTTTAGTTGGTGTATATATACCAACTAAAACGAATTCATATAAAACATTGTATGAAAAAAATAGAATATAAATCGGGTAGAAAATTAGATAATTTATTGGCGAGATTTGTACGTTTGGACAAAGATACAACATATTTAAACAACAATATAAATAATGAATATGACAACGATGACAGTGAAAATCAAATTATTGTTACTAGACAAACCACGATTAATAGTGAAACAGAAAACACAATGGAAATGTTTTCTGAACAACCTGTCAATATTATTTGTGATAATTCATCTTTCAAAAACATTGATTTTGATGTCTATTTAAAATGTTTTATTCATGAATTACGTACACCTTTGTCCATTATATCATTAGGAATGAATTTATTAGAAAATACTTGCAAATCAAGTCAAAAAAAAACGATAAATGATGTATATGATATCATAAAATACATAGAAAATATATTTACGAAATTTTCTGTCATTCAGGATGGAAATATTGCCCTGAATACGTTTGAACCGTTTCATATTCAACATCTAATAAAAAACATTGAATCAATATTGCATTATAACATGTTAAAGCACAATATTAGATTTGAATACAGTATATGTGATAAAATATATCCGTGGATATACGGAGATGTACATAACATACAACATGTGTTGATCAATATTATCAACAATGCAATTAAATATAGTGTTCCGTCTAGGGAAAATATAATTACTGTGAAAGTATTGATGTCTGAATATAACATATCTGAAAAATCCAAAACAACATCTCCACCAAACTCTTCCTTCGTTCCGAAAAGCGAAGCTACCTTCAGAGTTAGTAGTGAAGAGGCTTCCGTGCCGTATAGCCCCTTGCCAAACCTAAATGTTTCCGGTAAGTTATCCATATCTCAAAAAGGTATTGTAAATAAAAAACAACAAATCATATTTTCTATTTGCGATACCAACGATTATATTTTACCCCATATAAAACAGCATTTATTTGAAACATTCAATTCAACAAGTGGTTCAGGATTGGGATTATATATTTGTAAACAAATTATAGAACTTCACGGAGGAACCATTTCACATGATTATATTTCAGATTTACCTAATATTTTGAATTCAATAAGTCCTATATCAAGGAATATGGCTTGTAATAGCGAGCCATCACGCCATAATTCTTTGAATAACTTGTTACCTGATTCCTCCATGTCACAAACATCGTTACCCTCGGAATTATCACATTCAAATGAATCAATCTTACTATCATGCAACGATGCCTCCACTACTCTGGCTTCGCCAACCACGGCATCATCCCCTAATGCTACCGTTCTACGAACGTCCACATTAGGGTCTAATATAGGAAATAATTTTTATTTTCAATTAGATGTTGATTTATGTGAAGATGAGAAATTACAAATAAATTCCCAATTAAATTTATGCGAAAATACTTCTATAAATAATAAAAGTGAAATCAGCAATAGTTCTACGCCAAGTATTTTTTCAGCACATGATTCATCAAATATGAATTTTAAAAATAGTAACATATCTGATATACAAAAAACAATGGAAGCGAATATTTTACCACCAATACAAAATGTGATTGTACGAAGAAAAAGTTTCACCCATATTGAAGAAAATCAAGATTTTTCTAATATTTCCAAAGACAAAACATGTTACAATATTATGATTGTAGACGATAGTATTCTTAATCGTAAAATGATGTATAAAATATTAAAACAAATTCCTATAATTCACGAAGTATTTACTGCAGTGGATGGTCTGGATGCCATCAATAAAATTTGCAACAATATGAATTCCATAGATATTATTTTGATTGATAAATATATGCCACAAATAGATGGTAAGATGGTCACCAAATTATTAAGAGGAATTAATTATAACAAATTGATATTTGAAATTACTGGAATGAATAGTAATAATGATGCTGATATATATGACAAATATTCCGCAAATTATACATTTATGAAACCATTTGACAAACAAAAAATAAATCAATTGGTTGAATTCATACAAAAAAATGGAGTTTTGATTCAATTAAACAAAAAAATTGTATTAGTAAATAGCAAATTAACATGGATTTAACCTCTATTCTTGGATCGGATGCCTAAACGTCCCTTCGGGACGTAAGGTTGAGACACCTTAGGTGTCTCTGACCCTGGGGCATCCAACCCAAACTTCTCCGGGTCGGCATAGCAACTGGGAACCAGCAAAGCGGGTTCTAAGTGCTAAGCACCCTTTGAAGTTAGTTGTTTTCTCCGGTGACTTTGTCACCGGAGGATTTAGTTGTTGAAGGATTTCATCCCTCTGACCAAATTAATTTTCCATTTTTTTCCACGATGAATTCTTCGTCTTTTGATACAAATCCCTCTTTTTGAATAAATTCTAATATTTGGGTTAATTTATTTTTTGTAAATGGTTTTACAAATACATAATCCGCTCCGTTTTCTAAAAAAGATTGTTTATCCTGTTCAAGTCCATTTCCTGTAATGCCCATGATAAGTCCCGTATACCCAATTCCTCTTAATATTTTACATAATAATTCACCTGTAATGTTCGGCATAACATTATCAACAAAAATTATGCTTAAATGTTGTTCTATTTTATCTTTGAATCCGACTATTTTTAAGAGTGCATTCAACCCATCATCAGCACTGAAGACTTTTATATTACTACAATTGTTTTCTATTAATTTTATCATCAGTTTTCTGGATACTTCACTATCATCAATCACCATAACATTGATTATATTATTATCGTTTGAATAAAAACTGTCAGAAAAAAATTTCCTTATAGATTCTCTTCTACTATTTTTTAAACATTGACGATTATTTTCCGAAGGAACCATTGATGAATCTTTATCTATTTCACGACGTTTAATACATTTTATCATATTAATTTTATTTTCATCATTATCCTCCGCTTTGCTATGGATACTACATTCATTCGTATCAGTATTATTTACAACCGATGATAATATATTTGATTTTTCGTGTCTATCAAAATTTATGTCTGCTTCTGACGTTGGACATATGTCTAAAAATAATTGTATTTGAAATATATTTCCCACGTTATCCATTGTACGTTGTTTCTCACCTATTATTTCTACGTCTCCATTGTAATGATGCCTTATGATTCCTTTGTGTAATTCAATTATTTTTTTACAAATATTTAATCCTAATCCGGTACCTTGCGTATTATCAGATGTATTGTATTTTTCAAATAATTTTTCCTTGATATTTTGTGCAATAAATGGATTATTATCCACAACCGTAATAAGTATATGTTGTTGTTGGTTAATTATATTAATACATTCTAATTCTAGATAAACAGCCGAATTATTCAAAGAAAATTTGATAGCATTTGATAATAAATTCATAAGAACATGTTGTATTTTTTTACTATCACCTATCACCCATTCCTTTATATTTTTTGAGGTATATTTTATTTCAATGTGTTTTTTAATGGCATTAAATTTTAGAATATGAAGTACTTTGTAGATTAAACCCTCAATATTAAATGGATCATATTTTATTTCAATCATATCAATGCAATCATTTTTTATCGCTTTTATATTTAAAAAACTATCCAATGAATCACTTAAAAATAAGCATGATTCTTTTACAGTAGTTAATATTAAAGAATTATCATCATTTTTAGGAATAGTACTCATGACGATATCAATTCCTAAAGAAATATTATTTAATGGTCCTCTTAAGTCGTGAAACATACAACGAATGTATGTGGTTAAATCATCATTATTCTCATTCTCAGGTAAAATTTTATGCGATTGGTTTAACGTATTAAATGCTTTGATCAAATAATTAGCAATAGGCATTTGATAATATTAAAATAATTTAGAGTTTTTCAAGTATAATTATATAACTATAATATAATTATAAATTTATGGAACAAGAACAAAAAACATGCACTATTTGTGCAGAATCCTATAGTAAATGTATGAGAGCATGTATAAAATGTCCTTATTGTCCAAGCAAGGCATGTTTACAATGTTATCAAACCTATTTTCTTTCCGAAAACACCCCCCACTGTTTTTCTACAGAATGTAATCGTGAATGGTCACGTAAAATGTTGACAAATACTTTCTCTGCTGTTTTTTTGAACAAAAAATTAAAAAATCATCGTGAACAAATCATGTTTGAACAAGAACGAGCCTTGTTACCTGAAACGCAACCCATCGTAGAAAATATCATTCGTTTGGAAAATAACAAGAAAAAAATATCAGACATCAACTGTCAAATACAAGAATTATACAGACAACGTGACGAAATACAAAGAATCATGTACGAAAGACCTATAGAAAATGCTGAACGCAGAACATTTATACGCTCATGTCCAAGTGAAAATTGTCGGGGGTTTTTAAGTAGTCAATGGAAATGTGGACTATGTGAGCAATGGACATGTCCCACATGTAACGAATTAAAAGGTGTGAATCGTGATGACCCACATGAATGTTTACCTGAAAATGTTGCCACTGCTACCCTATTACGTCAAGATACACGTCCTTGTCCTTCGTGTGGAATTGGTATTTTTCGTATCAGTGGTTGTGACCAAATGTGGTGTACGGAATGTCATACAGGTTTTCATTGGATAACTGGACGTATTGAAACAAGAGAGTTTCATAATCCACATTTTTATGAGTGGTTACAACGTAACAATCAAAATACGGATGAACAAATTCCAGAAGAAAGAGCCTGTGAACAAAACATCAATACACGATTCATACGACATTTAGATCGTAATTTGACAGATAAAAGAATACAATATATGGATTTAGATCATGTTTCCATTGAAGACATTGCCACACACAAAACTCAATGTAATTTTGTTGTGGAAATTTGTCGTGCGTTAATTCATTTTCGTGAATATAATTTGAATAAATACCAAGTAGATCATGTATTAAACAATCAATATTTACGTGTTCTATATATGCGGAATCAAATCAACGAAGATAAATTCAAACAATTGTTACAAAGAAAGGATAAAAAAAATCAACGATATCGTGATATATATCAGGTATTACAGGTGGTTTACCAAGCGTGTACAGATATTTTATTTCGGTTTTCAAATGAAATAAAAAAAGAAGAATGGATAGACGATTTCAGTATTATAGATGAAATTCCAATGTTAGTTTCATATGCGAATGAATGTTTTTTAGATATTGGAAAAACGTATAATTCCGTTCCATTATGTATTACAAATCAAATACTTTTAAGTAGATGATTTGGTCAAAACTTCTCCGGTGACCTACGGTCACCTACTAAGTTAGTAGTTGAAGGCGTAAACGCCCTCTGACCAGAATATGATCTTCTAGCCTTTACCAAACAATTTTTGGTAAGCATTTTTGGGTTTTTTACGTTTAGTACTGTTTTTTTTAGGTACACTTTTTTTTTTCGTAGGTGTTTTATTTATTTTTTTCACTGGTTCTATGGGTTCATTTTTTTCTGGACTATCTGCTTCTTCTGTGTCTTCGTCTTTTGTTATTTCCTGTTTTTCTTCTTTGATACTCTTCTTTTTGCTATCTTGCGAAGGAAGATATTTAAGAAACCACAAATTATATTCACGGGTTCCACGTTTTTTAGCTAATTCCTTGAATTTCACTGATTTTTCAATACGCATATCGTCCAACGTCTTTTGTTTTCCAATACAATCTATGGAAAATCGTTTCAAAATCCCGCGTTGTTCTAAGCGATTCTTTTGTTGTACATCAAATAAGAAATTCGCCATACACATGATACGGTCCGGATAATAATAAGGGCGGTCGGCATATTTGAACGCTAAATAAAAAGTCAACAATGTATCAATGGTTCCTACTCTAATTTTGCGTCCATCTATTTCTATTTCATTGTAACTATGACAAACCAATGGTTCATAGATATGTGCTAAAATTTCTTTTCCAATACTAATTTCATAATGTACAGGAATGATTTCACCACATGGTTCGCGACGCGTGATGATGACATGTTCAATTCCAATATCTTTTAATCTTTCTTGAATAATCAATCCGATTCGGGTTGGATTTTCAGATAAAACATCAAAATCGGGTACTTTTTGTAACAAACGACGTTGTTTAATCGGCATATATTTTGAATACA
>TBL_comb47_HYPODRAFT_10005971_pt1 | contig 13347 bp, 12 predicted proteins | sample TroBogypolimnion_40_FD_10682 | JGI IMG/M metagenome (IMG submission 10682)
TGACCTTGCGGTAGGTCGGGTTGTTCGGCATTCCCGTGGGCAAGAGTGCCCTTGCCGCGTTCAAGGCCGCTTGCACATCCCGCGCGGCACCGTTGATGCTGCGCTCGAGCTCAAACTGCAAGGTGACACGGGCACTCCCAAGCGAGGAGCGAGAGGTCATCTCCGAGACACTGGCGATGCCCCCAAAGGCGCGCTCAAGCGGTGTGGCCACCGTGGACGCCATCGTCTCGGGAGACGCCCCAGGCAAGGATGCCGAGACCGAGATGGTGGGGAACTCCACTTGCGGCAAGGGGGCCACCGGCAGCCTCACATACGCCAATGCACCCCCAAGCGCCAGCCCCAAGGTGAGCAAGGTGGTGCCGATGGGGCGGGCGATGAAGAAGTTGGACAAACTCATGGTCAGTCTGGCGTCGAGGTGAGTTTTTTCATGTCTTGGATGGGGAGCCTTCAAGCCAGGAGGCGAAGGTCAGATAAATCACGGGCGTGGTGAACAAGGTCAAGAGCTGACTCACCAAGAGTCCCCCCACCATGGTGACCCCCAGGGGGTTTCTGAGCTCGCTGCCCACCCCAGTTCCCAGCATCAAGGGCAAGGCCCCGAGGAGTGCGCACAAGGTGGTCATCAAAATGGGACGAAACCTGAGCAGACACGCTTGGGTGATGGCTTCTCTTGGGGCAAGCCCCAGATGCCGCTCGGCTTCCAGCGCAAAATCAATCATCATGATGGCGTTCTTTTTGACAATCCCAATCAAGAGCACGATGCCGATGACGGCAATGACGCCCAGATCCATGCGCGCGGCCCACAGCGCCATCAGTGCACCCACGCCTGCTGAGGGCAAGGTGGAGAGGATGGTGACGGGGTGGATGAAGCTCTCGTAGAGCACCCCCAGCACAATGTACATGGTGACCACCGCGGCCAAGACGAGCCACAAGGTGTTGGACAAGGACCCCTCAAACGCGAGGGCCGCCCCTTGGAACTCGCTTTGGATGTTGAGGGGCATGCCGCTTGACTTCAAAGCCGCGAGATCTTGCCTCACCGCCGCCACGGCTTGTCCCAAGGCCACGCCTTTGGCGGGGGCAAAAGACAAGGTGATGCTGGGGAACTGCGCCAAATGGTCAATGCTCAAGAGGGCGGGTTTTTCGATCACGCGCACCACATTGGCAAGCGCTGTTTGAACACCGGCGGCATTGGGGATGTAGAGGTTTTCAATGGCCTTGGGGCCCAAACGGTTCTCTGGCCCCACTTCCAAGACCACGCGGTACTGATTGCTTTGGGTGTAGATGGTGGAGACCAAACGCTGGCCAAACGCGTCATAGAGTGCATTGTCAATGGCAGCGACGGTGAGCCCCAAGCGCCCCGCGGCTTCACGGTCGATTTGCACATAGGCCTGCAGTCCCTGGTCTTGGTAGTCACTCACCACCACGCCCAACTCAGCACGGGTGCTCAAGCGCTCCAAGAGTTGCTTGGACCAAACGCCCAAGGCAGGCAAATCGGGCCCTGAGAGCATGAGGCTGTAGGGGGCCTTGGCCACCCGGTCATCCAGGGTCAAGTCTTGCACCGGCTGAAAAAACACCTCCACCCCAGCAACACCGCGCGCGCGCTCGTGGAGTCTCGCCATCAAGGCGTTTTGTGAATCTCGGCGCTTGGATTTAGGCACCAAGGTGAGCATCATGCGCCCAGCGTTGAGGCTGGTGTTTTGCCCATCGACCCCGATGAAGGAGGTGAGTTGTTCGACCTCGGGCTCCAGCAAGAAAGCCTGCGACAAGGCCTCTTGCCGAGACGCCATGGCCCCAAAGGACGTGGACTGCGTGGCTTGGGTGAGCACTTGGATGGCCCCGGTGTCTTGCTCAGGAAAGAAGCCCTTGTCGCTCACCACATACAAGACTGCAGTGAGCGCCAAGGTGCCCAAGAACACCCCCCAGGTGAGGCGGGTGTGATCGAGCACCCAGGTGAGTTGGCGGCCATAGGCGGCAATCCAGGCGTCGATCCAGGTCCCCATTTGCACAGCAAACGCAGAGGTCTTGGCGTCTTGATGGGGCTTCAAAATGCGCGAGCACATCATGGGGGTGAGCGTGAGGGACACCACGGCGGAGATCAAAATGGCCACCGCCAAGGTGATGGCAAACTCATGAAAGAGTCGTCCCACCACGTCCCCCATGAAGAGGAGCGGGATCAAGACGGCGATCAAGGAGAAGGTGAGGGAGACGATGGTGAACCCGATTTCTTTGGATCCTGAGAGCGCCGCCTGCATGGGGGTCTCGCCCATTTCGATGTGCCGAGCAATGTTTTCGATCATCACTATCGCATCGTCCACCACAAAGCCCGTGGCAATGGTGAGCGCCATCAAAGTGAGGTTGTTGATGGAAAAACCCAGCAAATACATCACGCCAAAGGTGCCGATCAAGGACAAGGGCACGGCCACACTGGGAATCAAGGTGGCTTGGGCGCTTCTGAGAAACACAAAAATCACGAGCACCACCAAGGCGATGGAGAGCATGAGCTCGATTTGCACATCCTCCACAGAGGCACGGATGGTGACCGTGCGGTCGTTCATCACTTGCACATCCAGTGACTCGGGCAAATTCGCTTTCAACTGGGGCAGTGCGGCCATGAGGCGCTGCACTGTCTCGATCACGTTGGCGCCGGGTTGGCGCTGGATGTTGATGATGATGGCGTCGCGCTCATTGGCCCAGGCTTTGAGGCGCACGTTCTCGGGCGCGTCAACCAGGGTCGCCACATCTTTGAGGCGCAATGGGTTGCCGTTTTTATACGCCAAAATGAGGGAGGCATAGTCCGCGGCTGAGCGCAACTGGTCGTTGGCATCGAGCGTTGAGGCCCGGTTGGGCCCATCAAAACTGCCTTTGGCGATGTTCACATTGGCGGTGTTGATGGCTGTGCGAATGTCCTCCAAGGTGAAGCCTGCACTGGCCAAGGCCTTGGGGTTGACTTGCACACGAACCGAGGGGCGTCTGGATCCGGCCAAGCTCACGAGTCCCACGCCTGAGACTTGTGAGAGGCGCTGGGCCAGGCGGTTTTCCACCATGTCGTGGACCGTGATGATGGGCAAGGTGGGCGAGCTCACCGCGAGCGTCAAAATCGGCGCATCGGCTGGGTTGACCTTGCTGTAAATCGGGGGCATGGGCAAGTCGGCGGGCAGCAAATTGCCCCCCGCATTGATGGCGGCCTGCACTTGTTGCTCGGCCACATCGAGGGTCAAGTCCAGACTGAAACGCAGCGTGATCACCGACGCACCGCCAGACGACACCGAGCTCATCTGATCGAGTCCTGGCATTTGGCCAAATTGGCGCTCCAGCGGCGCGGTGATGGAGGACGTGATGACTTCAGGAGAAGCGCCAGGATACAAGGTGGTGACTTGCAAGGTGGGATAGTCCACCTGTGGCAAAGAGCTCACGGGCAAGAGGCGATAGGCCAGCACCCCGGTGATCACGATCGCCAGCATGATGAGCGAGGTCGCAATGGGGCGAAGAATAAAGAGGCGCGACAAATTCATGCGTGGGGCACTCTCAACGTGAGGGGGTCAGATCAGTGGACTTCATGAAACCTTTGGAGCCCATGGTGCTCACTCGCTTTGTTGCTGCTGGCGGCGTTCACGCATTTTTTGGAAAAACGCACGACGCTCTTCCGGACTCATGGCTTTCACGCGCTCGACCACCTCGGGCGGGAGGCGATCCATCCACCGAGGCCGCTCGGCCCGGGCGTCTGCACCATCGCCCGAGCCTGGGCCTGGGCCTGGGCCTGGGCCTGAGCCTCCTACAGCGCCCAAAGCCTCTGGACCTTTGCCCGCAACAGCACCTGGCCCTGCAGCAGCATTGGGGTTGGCAACGCCTGGACCCCGCGCTGGGGGCGACGCGCTCGCTGCATCGGATTTGCTGGGCGCGACTGGGCTGGGTCGGCCACCATCACCTGTGTTGGCACCATTGCCAGGGTCCGCGCGGGGGATGTCGTTTTTGTTGGCGCCGCCTGGCGTTGTGGGTTTGACCACCTCGACTCGCCCACCGTCTCTCAAGCGATCGGCGCCATCGGTGACCACCAAGTCGCCGACATGAAGGGCGCCTTGAAGCACCTCAATGGCTTGGACGCTGTCTTGGGACGCCAAGACATTGACCTTGATGGTTTTGACACTCTTGTCTTCTCTCACCAAGAGGACAAAGGTGCCGATGCTGCCGCGCTGAATGGCGTTCGCCGGCACGGCCAGGGTGTTTTTGAGCACATCGAGTTGGAGCTGGACATTGGTGAATTGATTGGGAAACAATCGCCCCTCTTTGTTGTCCAAGACGGCCTTGACCTTCAAGGTCGAGGTCGTCACATCGATGGCGTTGTCGGTGGTGAGCAAGCGGCCCTTGGCCAAGACCTGGCGTTGGTCCCGGTCATAGGCCACCACGGGGAGGGTCGCGTTGGCGCTCAATTTCTTTTGGATCAAGGCCACTTGGGACTCGGGGACCGAGAACACCACGGCCATCGGTTGGGTCTGGGTGATGGTGACGATCCCAGCCGGATCCGAGCTTCTCACCAAAGAGCCCAAATCGACGCTTTTCAGGCCCAAACGCCCCTCGATCGGTGCCGTCACTTTGGTGTAGCTGACATTGAGTTTGGCCGTGTCGACTTGGGCTTGGTCGGTTTGCACGGTGCCTTCGAGTTGCTGGACCAAGGCCTCTTGGGTGTCGAGTTGCTGCTTGGCGATGGCGTCTTGGGCCCACAATTCTTTGTAGCGCTTGGCATCCAACTGCGCGTTGTGAAGCAAAGCCGTGTCTTTGTTGAGCTGGCCCAAGGCTTGGGCCAAAGCCACGTCATAAGCCCTGGAGTCCACCTCCGCCAGCACTTCACCCGCCTTGACCATTTTGCCCTCTTGAAACCGAATGGCCTTGAGTTCACCGTCAACCTTGGAGCGAACCGTGGCCGTGTTCATGGCGGTCAGGGTTCCAATGGCGTTGAGCGTCAAGTTGATGTCCATGCTTTGAACCGCCGCGGCGCTCACCGGTTGGGGCCGACCTCCTCCCCCAAACCCACCGCCAAAGCCCCCGAATCCACCGCCGGCCCTGGGTCCACCTGGTCCACCTGGTCCACCCGGACCAGACTTGCCCTCTTGATCCACGGGGGGATTGAGTGGCGCCGTCAAGAGCCATGCTCGCCAGTTGGGGTACCACCAGTACAGGGTCACGACCAACGCCACGATCAGCATGGCCAACATGGGGGACGGCTTGGCTCGTCCAGACTGGCTGTCAAGGTTAATGTGAGGGGTATGGGGATTGGGCATGGCGGGTCGTTCAAAGTTCAGGAACTTCACATGAAACAGATTTTTTCACCCATTATCCATTGCAAAACAAAAAGTATTCTTTAAAAAAAAGAAGGGCTTGACTTGCAAAGGACGACAATGGCCCTGCTTTTAGCTTCGCAGGTTGAATGAGCTTAAGACATCATATTCAAAGTTTGCGTCTGCTTTGTGAATGCCCATCCATGACCCATGCGCCCGCACTGAGCAGACCCAGTCCCAGCACGGGGATATTTGCATTTGCAAATCCAATGTGCCTTGGGTGAGCGATGACTTCCCTCTACCGCTTCGCGCCAAAGAACTGGCGATGAGACCGACCCCCAAGCGTCCCTGCGCAATGGTTTGCCGCAGACTGGCCATGTGCTGGGCTGGATTGTCGACACTGACGCCCATTGAACACCTCCTGTATTGAGGCAGCTGATAGCAACTTTCGCTTTTGAAATTTTATTTTTATTATATTTTACGATCAATTTGTCTCCAATGAGGAGACAAAATTACCATAGGATATCACTTATGTTATATTGGCTGTACATTGAGTTTCTTTGAGGGATGCACATTGATCGCAAAATATCATCCACAAGCGAAGACACTAGGCCCACGGGCAGCACAACTCATTACGGATCTGAATGAACTGCGCCGCTCGACGTTCACGTTGGCGGATGCGCGCTCGATCACCGGCCTGTCGGCTGCGGCGGCCCGCAATCTCGTGCACAAAGCCCAGCAACGCGGCTTGGTGACGCGTCTTAAGCCGGGTTTGTTCAACCTCGTGCCTTTCGAACTCGGCCGGGCCACCGAGCACATCGACAGCCCTTACCTGATTGCGCGCGAACTCGCCGGTGCCGCGCCTTATTTCCTGTCGCACGGCACCGCGCTTGAACTGCACCGCATGGTGACGCAGCCTTACTTTCCCGTGCATGTGTCTCTAACGCGGCGAGTGCGTGCGCAAACGGTCGGCGGCTATGACTTTCGTTTTATCCACATCACCCCTGAACAAGAATTCGGGATCATGAAGCACTGGATCGACAAGGAGCGCTTCGTGATGATCAGCGACATGGAGCGCACGATCATTGACGGCCTGCGACACCCGGCATTGATCGGCGGCATGACCGAGCTTGCGAAGGGCTTGTGGATGAAGCGGGGTGAGCTAAAAATCGAACGGCTGGTGGACTACGCACGACGCATCGGGGTCGGCGCTGTTGTGCGTCGCCTAGGCTACTTGCTGGAACACTTCGGGCTGGCCGAGGCGTCGACGCTCGAGCCGTTGCGCGGTATGCTGACGGCGACCTACCAGCGCCTTGATCCACTGCTCACCGCCGAAGGGGCGTTTCTTTCACGTTGGCGGCTCCAGCTCAATGTGACGCCTGAAGAACTCGATACCGCAAGGCTTGGCCAATGATTCCACAACGCAATAGTTCCCTGCTCTCAAACACGCTGATGAGCGCTGGCCTGGCTCCTGACGGGTCTGGCCGGTCATCCGTTGAGACAGGTGCTGGCCTTCAAAGGTGGCACGGCCCTAAGGCGCTGCTGGTTTGAGAACCATCGATTTTCGGAAGACTTGGACTTCACGCTGACCCGTCCAATCACCCTCGAAAATATTCTGGCGGGGTTAATCGAAATCTTTGCGGCGGTTGAGGCTGCCTGTGGTTTTCGCATCGCTTTCGGCCGCGAAGACCGCCACAGCCCCAAAATAGCCACGCATTTTATCTTTGCCCTTTTTTAAAAAAAGATCATCGCAAGAACTGTGATGGCGGTCGTGGATTTTTGAAAGGTGCCAGCCTCATGCATCCCTTGGTCTTACAAAAATTTGGCCACAATGGCACAGACCAAACTCAAGATGACAGAGCTGCCCAAAGGAATATTCCACTCTCGCCCAAACAAAATGAAGTGCAAGTCCCCCGGCATGCGGCCTATGCCCAGTTTTTTGAGCCAAGGGTTCAACTGATTCATGACGATCAGGGCCACCAACATCACCAGTATCCAGCGAAATATCATGACTGTCCTTACAGTTGGTGGCTGCGGTCGCCCACAGAAAAACCCATGGGTGACCACTCTGTCGCATCGCCCAGGCCCGCACCCAGAGCAATGACTTTGAAAAGCTCGCCCATCTCATGCTCGGTGATGAGTTTTTGGGCCATGGCTTTTTCTGACACAGGGCGCTCAATGATGAGTGGCAACAGACCAGAATTGATCAAAAAATGCGCCTGGCTGGTGTAGCCGAGCACCGCCAAGCCTGCCTCTTGCGCACTCAAAGCTATCCCCGTGAAGTTGACATGGGCCGTGATGTCTTTGAGCCCAACGTGAACGAGTGGATTTGTGTCAGCACGGTGAAGTGCATGGCACATCACCGTGCCTCCTGAACGATCGGGGTGGTAGTACTCGTGCTCAGGAAAACCATAGTCGATCAAGAAAATCACGCCCTTTTTCAAGCGCTCGGCCAAGGTGCGAACAAACGCGTTGGCCTGGGGGTGGATTTCCGTCAAATATTCGCATTCACCCACTCCTTGATCTGCGTGACCGTCGCTATCGATGTTGCTCTCGATGTTGCTCTCGATGTTGCGATCGGTGTTGCTGTCGATATCAAAGGGAGGCCTGAGCGCCGTCTTGCGATCAGACCAGACCCAAGGGCAGCCCGAGGGGTGCTCTAGGTTCTCCAGCGACACGCCGCGCTCATACCATTGCGAGCCCACCTTGACCAGCAACTTGACCGGCATGGCGTCGAGCACCTCATTGCCAAGCACCACCCCTTCAAACGCTGGGGGCAGCTCAGACACCCAGCGCACCTTGTCTTTGAAAGGAAGAAGCCTCTGTCTTTGCGACTCTTTGAGTCCGGCTGAGAGATCCACAATGGTGTAGCGCTCAATCCTTTCGCCCAACTCACTCAAGATTTCAAACGCCATCTCTCCCGTGCCCGCGCCAAACTCCCAGACGTCTCTTGTCGACGTGGTGTCCAAGGCCTCTCGCACACTGTTGGCCAGTGTTCTAGAAAACCATGGCGACAGTTGTGGAGCCGTCACAAAGTCTGAGCTCGACTTCTTCCCCAACCCCAGGCCAATGGGTTGGCGCCGCGCGCTGTAGTAGCCAAGATTGGGGGCGTAGAGTGCCAACGCCATGAAGCGATCAAACCCGATCCAGCCCCCCGCTTGGGCGACTTCGTGCTCGATCAGCACTTCCAGTTCGCGCGCTGGGTTCTCTCTGTTGGAGGTCACGTGCTTGGGCCTTGTCAAATGAGCTTGGGTTGGAGGGAATTGGACAATAGGGACTCTAACACGTGGAGGTGTTTCAAATGAGCACGAAAACCGCTTGGATTCATGCTCCCCCAACCCCACTGGCCCCCTCACAAGCCATTCTAAAAACACACGATTGTGGGACAATCAAGCCCTCAACTGGAGGTGCACAGAACTGCCAGTCATGCTTTTTCTCACCCACCCCTTTGACTGCTCCCAAACGCCATGACCCAAAATCAACACTGTTTGTCCTTGACCGGTTTGCGTTTTGATGCGACCTTGGGGATCTTGGATTTCGAAAAAACCAAGCCCCAACCCATCCAAGTCGATGCCCATTTGGCCATGGGCCAGCAACCACTGCTGCCCTCGGACGATGAAATCACCCGGGTGCTGGACTACCGCAAGGTGCGCCAAATCATCATCGACGAGTGCACCTTGACGCACACCAACCTCTTGGAGACCTTGATTGGCAAAGTGGCATCGCGTTTGATGAAGTTGCCTGGTGTCATTGGCGTCAAAGTCAAAATTGCCAAGCTCGAGATTTTCCCCGACTGCCAAGTCGCCATTGAGGTGCAAACCGGTGAGTGGGGCTCATCTGGCTTGAACGCAAGCACTGCAAGCACCCCTTCAGCCACACTCTAGACCCAAGGAGCAGCAAAGACATGACCCCCACATTGAAGCACGAGCGCGAGATGCACAAGCTTGAAAAACGCCTGTGCCGCTTGACCACGCAAGCCATCGTGGATTTCTCCATGATAGAAGCCGGCGACCGGGTCATGGTGTGTTTGTCAGGTGGCAAAGACAGCTACTCCATGCTCGACATTTTGCTCAAACTGCAAAAACGCGCGCCCTTCAATTTTGAGATCTTTGCCGTCAATTTGGATCAAAAGCAACCCGGCTTTCCCGAGGACGTGTTGCCCCGTTACCTGGATGGTTTGGGCATCAATTACCACATCGAGGAGCAAGACACCTACTCCATTGTGAAGTCCAAGATCAGTCCAGGCGCGACCATGTGCAGCCTGTGCAGTCGCCTTCGCAGAGGTGCGCTCTACAACGTCGCGCATCGCTTGGGGGCCACCAAGATTGCCCTGGGCCACCACCGAGACGACATCTTGCAAACCTTCATGCTCAACTTGTTTTTTGGTGGGACCTTGAAAAGCATGCCCCCCAAACTCCTGAGTGACGATGGACGCAACATCGTCATTCGGCCCCTGGCGTATGTGAGCGAGGACGATTTGCAAGCCTGGTCCGACCACCAAGCCTTTCCCATCATCCCGTGCACCTTGTGTGGCTCACAAGACAATTTGCAGCGCCAACAAGTGAGTCTTCTCTTGAAAGAGTGGGAGAAACAATACCCGGGACGCGTGGCCACCATGTTCAGCGCCCTCTCCCGCGTCACACCATCGCATTTGCTTGACCCCAAACTCTACGACTTCAAGGTCCTCAAAACCACCGGTGTCCCGGATCCTCAAGGGGACAAGGCGTTTGATCACGAACCGATTGTTCAACTGGCAGCTCAGCCCATTGCTTTTTATTGAGCTTGTGCCACGCCTGATCCGTGCGCTGGATGCCTGCTCGAGGCCTGAGCAGGCTCGCGAACCCTTTCCATGGCCCCCCATCGATGCGCTAACCCTTTGATCCTTTTAAACCGATCCATTGGCAACAGTCAATGGCAACAGTCAATGGCTCTTTTACTGGATTGACGTCGAAATCCCATTGAAATAAAACTTAATCATCAATTTTTACGTCAATCTAATCGATTCGGGCCCGTTTAAATGAATACCCCACAAGCGATCAATTGAATAAATAGCCTATAAGATATAAAATTTAAATATAGCTTATGGGATATTAAAATGCATTATCCGATCAACCTCGTCGAACAAGTAGGCCATCACCTGAAGTCATTTAGACAACACCGCCAACTCACGCAAAGCGAACTGGCCAAGCGTTTGGGGCTGAGTCAATCGCGTATCGCAGACATTGAGGCCCACCCAGAAAAAGTCAGTCTTGAAAATATATTAAAAATATTCACCGCGTTGCAAATTGGCATGGTGCTTGAAGATCAAGCCCCTGGGGTTGATCCCAACCCACACGTGTCAAATTCAATGCTCGAACAAGAAAAACCCCGCAGTCAACTTGCTCTTTACGGTGGCTGGTGATGGCCGATCTATGCATTTGGATGAACGGTGAGAGAGTAGGGACCTGGTCTCATCGTCAAAATCAACACTCGTTGAGCTACAGCCCTTCTTGGCTGACTTCACCCAGAGCTCGGTCCCTCTCACTGTCGATGCCTCTTGCAGCCAACCCGGTCATCACAGGGACCAAGGTTGCGCACTATTTCGACAATTTGCTCCCTGATAGCGAGAATATTCGGCAGCGCTTGCGCTCGAAATTCAATGTCTTGGGCCAACAGTCCTTCGATCTCCTCACCAGCATCGGTCGCGACTGCATTGGTGCAGCACAACTCCTCCCCCCCGATGAGGAACCCATCGGATTTGATCGCCTGAATTTCAAGGTGTTGCATGAAGCTGAGATTGCAGGCGTGCTTCGCGAAGTCCCCCTTAACCCCAGTTTCGCGCAGCGAGATACTGAAGACTTCCGAATCTCCTTGGCCGGTGCGCAAGAAAAAACAGCTCTTTTGAAAGTGGGGGAGCAATGGTGCATTCCCAAGGGTTCAACACCCAGCTCGCATATTTTCAAACTGCCGATGGGGCGCATCGGCACCCATGGTCTTGATTGGCAGCATTCGGTAGAGAACGAGTGGTTGTGCTTACAAATTTTGGGCGCTTGCGGGCTGAAGGTTGCAAAAGCCGACATGGCCCAGTTCGAAGATCAAAAGGCTTTGATCGTCGAGCGTTTTGATCGCCAATGGATGACGCATCAAAATGGTCAAGACCAGTGGCTTGCTCGCTTACCGCAGGAAGATTTTTGCCAAATTTTGGGACTTCCTCCCCGCTTGAAATACCAAGCCGATGGTGGGCCTGGCATTGAAGACTGCCTTCGAGTTTTATCCAAGAGCGAGTCAGCCCACACCGATACACATCAGTTCGTTCTGAGCCAATTCGTTTTTTGGTTATTGGCTGCGATCGATGGCCATGGAAAAAATTTCTCCATCCGTTTGCATCCCAGAGACTGCTTTGAACTTTGTCCCATTTATGATGTTTTGTCGGCTTGGCCCATCATTGGGAAAGGTGCCAACCACCTGCCCCTACAACGCGCAAAAATGGCCATGGCCCTCAAAGGCCACCAAACGCACTATCTACTGCAACAAATTCAAACACGACATTGGCTTACACTGGCAAGCCAATGCTGTGTGCCAAGCGTTTGGGATGCTATCCTTGAACTCGCTCAAGGTGTCGACAGCATCATTGATTCGGTGCAACAACAACTCCCCAACGACTTTCCACCCAAAGTCGCTGACAAAATATTTCAAGGCATTCAATCTCAAACCAAGCGTTTTTTAGCTGGACTGAGCTCAAATTGAGTGCTCGAAATCCAGCAAAAAAACTGGCAAAACCCATGAGTTGTCTCAATTTCTGCTGCGCCATGCCCACTCTTGAGCGTCGAGAATAAAAACACCTTTTCACTGGACTGGCCCTTGAGCAAAGCAAAGCCAGTCAACATGAAGGTGAGCTGGACCCACCCCCCAAAAAACTCAGGGCCCACGAGGGGCCCTGTCCAACACTCCAACACTCACCCTCCACTCAGGCATTGATGCTGGAGGATGAGCGTTGAGGGTGATGCAGGATCAAGCCTTTTTGTAAGCCACCACGTGTTGCTTTTGCTCGCCCAAGCCTTCTAGACCCAGGGTCATCACGTCACCGGCTTTGAGGAAAACGGGAGAGGGCTTGCCGTCTTTCTTCACGCCCATGCCCACCCCTGGAGGTGTGCCAGTGGCAATCACGTCACCGGGCATCAAGGTCATGAATTGGCTCACATAGCTGATGAGCTTGCTCACCCCAAACACCATGGTCTTGGTGTTGCCGTTTTGCATGCGAACGCCATTGACGTCGGTCCACATGGCCAACTTTTGTGGGTTGGGGACTTCATCCCGGGTCACGAGCCAAGGTCCAATGGGGCCAAAGGTGTCACACCCCTTGCCCTTGTCCCAAGTGCCGCCGCGCTCGATTTGGTATTCGCGCTCGCTCACGTCGTTGACCACGCAAAAACCAGCGACATAGTTCAAGGCATCCTTTTGGCTCACATAGGACGCTTTGGTGCCAATGATGATGCCCAGCTCCACCTCCCAATCGGTCTTCACAGATCCTTTGGGCAACATCACGTCATCAAACGCACCTTGAATGGAGGTGTTGGTTTTCAAGAAAATGATCGGCTCTTTGGGCAAGGGCATGCCGGCCTCTTTGGCGTGATCGGCGTAGTTCAAACCGATGGCCACGAATTTGTTGATGTGGTTCACGGGGCAGCCCAAACGGGGGTTGCCTTTGACCAAGGGCAGTTTGCTGGTTTTGAGCTTGGCCAATTTGTGCAGCACCTTGTCACTCAACTGCTCGGGGCCGATATCGGGCACCTCGTGACTCAAATCTCTCAAATGACCTTCTGCATCGATGAGTCCGGGTTTTTCTTTGCCGGGCTTGCCGTAACGAACGAGTTTCATGAATGAACCTTTCTATGGAATGAAGACTGAATGCTCAAGGTGAATGCGTCTTGGAATTCAGCCCTGAGTCTCACCCATTAATGTAGGTTATTTTTGGTGCAAATGAGCGCTTGGTCTCTCGGGAGAACTTAAAAAAAGTCCTGCGCACGGCGACCCAGTGCACCCAAGACCTTCTAGCATCGTTGTTGCATTGTTGTTGCATTGTTGTTGCATTGTTGTT
>TBL_comb47_HYPODRAFT_10005972_pt1 | contig 13345 bp, 12 predicted proteins | sample TroBogypolimnion_40_FD_10682 | JGI IMG/M metagenome (IMG submission 10682)
GCTCGCGGTTATATCCTCGATTTGTTCCAGAAAGATGGACATAAACCTTTTACCTAAGAATCCTCGACTTTTGACCACGCGAAAGTTTGTCAGATAAAAGCGGTCAAAGCGCCAATCCAGATAAAAGACTAAAATGGCAAAAGGGAAGACGACTCCTGAAAGCAAAAAGCATAACCCGTTTAATGCAGTAAAAGATAAATACGGGCAGGCATAGAGTTCGTAGAAAAGCCACATTAGGAGAATACTTCCACAGTGAAGAAGAAGAAAAATCCAATGGGGGTTAGTTTTGAAAAGGACTGTTTCATCGGGGAACAGGAGAAAGGGGGTGTTAATAGAAGAGCCGTTGGCCATATGTTTGATTGTCTTTAAGAGAGCTATTAAGCTCTCGTTTAATTAAAATTTCTTTTTCTACTTGGGCTTTGGGTCGGGCGTAAAGTTTCCGGCAGTTTTCGATGATTGCGTTTCTGTTTTCATATCTTTCGTTGCACGGGGGGAGTGTTACGGCGCTGAAGGGTTTGGAAGTCACGCCGTCGATCATGAGCTTTAAATAGATTTGGTGATTGTCCAGATTGATAATATCCTCTTCGTTAAAGACCGGAAAAAATTCACGCTCTAAGATGTGAGCGTCGTCTTGCCCGAGACGAAAGGAAATGAGGGTGCCGGTATTTCCGAAAATGGAATGCCGGATGCTTTCATCCAACTGTTCCAAATATTGATGAGCCAGAATTAAACTTAGCCGGTACTTTCTGGATTCGGAAAGCATATTGGCAAAACTTTGGGTGATGAAGCTTTGGACTTCATCGATATACAGATAAAAGGGTTTTCTGTTTTCTTCCGTGAGATCGGATCGGCTTAAGGCGGCAAGTTCAAAACTGGTGGTAAAAAGCGAACCGATAAGCGCGCACATATCTTCCCCAATTTTTCCTTTGGCCAGATTCACGATTAAAATTTTTCCTTCATCCATTATCTTTCGGAAATTAATGACGCTTTGGCTTTGGGCGAAAATGTTTCTGAGCATTGGAGTGGTGAGAAATTGCCCCACTTTGTTTTGAATCGGAGAGACGGCATCCGCTTTAAGCCAGGCGGAATATTTATCAAATTCTTTTTGCCAGAAATCTTTTATTTGAATCGTTTCAACTTTTTGCAAAACATTATTTCTGAAATCCTTGTCGCTTAAAAGTTGTTGCAGATCAAGCAGGGTACTGTCTGGATATTCAAGCAAAGTGAGAATGACATTTCTTAAAATGTATTCCATTCTTGGTCCCCAAAATTCACTCCAAATTTTCTTAAAAACGCTTATCAAATTCGAAGCAATTAAATGGCGATGATCCGGATTTATATTTTCCAAAGGATTAAAGCCAAAGGGAAATTCCTGATCGGCAGGGTTTAGATAAATTGTGTCTTTGATTCTTTCTTTTGGGATGAAATCAAGGAGGCTATCTGAAAGGTCGCCGTGCGGATCAATTACCGCTACACCGTTTCCGTCTTGAATGTCGGAGATGATCATATTTTTAAGAAGCGTTGTTTTGCCGGTGCCGGTTTTTCCCAAAACATACATGTGGCTGGTACGGTTTTTTTCTTTGATGCCAAAGCGTTGTTCCAGGTCTCTAAAATCGGTAATGGCTAAAGGTGTGATTTTATTGGTAATCATAAGTTTTCTTTAATTTTATCGGTCGTTTCATTTCCTAAAAAGGGAGATGAATTGTCCCTTTGGGGAAAATCCTTCATTCTACTGGGGGCCTTAAGAACAGACTATTCTAAAAACAAAAAGTCTTTAGTTCTTAAACAACTCAATACAAGGAGGACCGAAAAATGGCAGAAGAAAAAACTGTAAGACGTTTAGAAATTCATTTGCCGGACGGCGCATTACTGGCGACCGTGGTTATCTCGGAAATCGGCAGTGTGAAAACACCTGAGCCGAAGAAAGAAGAGCCTCAGTCGGCAGGCAAAGGCAATGGCGGGAAGAACGGGGATGCTTCTATGACTGACGCGCAGAAACGTTATTTGTTTCGTTTGCTGGCGGATCAGGGAATTGAAAACGACGCCGCTTTGGAAGATTTGAAAAAGCGGTTCAAAGTCAATTCTTTGCATGAAGTCTCCAAGGCTGATGCCAGCCGGGAAATTGAAAAGCTGGTGGCTCAACAGAAAGGCGGTGAAAGCCATGCTCATTAAACATTTGAGCAAGAGCCAAATCTTTCTCTATACCGAATGCAGTTTGAAATACAAATTCCAGTATATTGATTTATTACCCCGCCCTTTTATATCCTCGGGGATGGCTTTCGGAAGTACGGTGCATGCGGCTTTGGAATGGCTGCACAAAGAAAAGCTCAAAGGCGAGGAAGTTTCTTTTGAAAGGTTTGTGAAAATTTTTGAAGCGGATTGGTATAGCCAAAAGATTGATACCGATCTGCGTTTCAAGAATGGCGATACCTGGGACACGCTCAGGCTCAAAGGCAAAGAAATCTTGAGTTTGTATTTCAATGATCCGATCAAGAAAGTGGTGGTCGCCGAATATCCTTTTGAAGTGCCACTGATAAATCCGCGCACCAAAGAGGAACTGGATATTCCCTTGAACGGAATTATCGATGTGATTGAGGACGGGGATGTGGTCGGGGAATTTAAAAACACGGCCAAGGCGATTGACTCCACAGCTCTTTTAAACAATCTCGATCTGACCGTTTACGCTTACGCCTACTGGATGCTTTTTGGCAAAGAAGTCCGGGGTCTCAAGCTTATCAATTTTATAAAAAACAAGACGGCCAAGAAAGAGACTCTGGAATCATCCCGGGGAATGAAAGACTTTGAGCGGCTTTTCTATCTGGCACAGAAGGTTTTAGAAGGTATCCGGTCCAAGCTTTTTTATCCGCGTGTTAATTTTATGTGCGGAGATTGCGAGTATGTCCCGCAATGTCGGGAGTGGCAGGGGAATTGAACCCCCAAGCCTTAACGGGAAGTAGTTAAAAAACTGCTTCCTTTTTTGTAATAAGAAAGCACTATTGCCCCGGCAATACACCACCGCGATTAAGAAATTGTAGTACACCTAGGCTATCTAAAGATAGTTGAGCCATAAAAATAGCTTTATCAATAGATGTGTTTAAATCACATCCATTTATTTGGTTGGCTAAAAAAGTTCCGATAAAAACATCTCCCGCTCCAGTAACATCATGAAATACTTTAGCACAGCAAGAATGACGTAGTATCTCATAACCAAATCTTAATACTTTTATAGGTTGACTAGCAGAAGTGACAATAAGGGTTTCAAGATCACTAATATTTTGTAAATTTTCAAGTATTTCAAATTCTTGGGCATTTACAAACACATACTTAGCAAATTTTATCCAGTTTTTCGATTGCGAGATTTGCTGATGTGCACTAGATATAATAAAATCCAAACTGTAAGGATAACCTGTTTGCACAATTTTAGGAAAAATTTGATCGGGAATTAGAGGAAGGCGACAAGACACATGATAGTGTGCTAGTGGCAGATCTATTGATTGAAAATATAAATTTAAGTCTGTAGCGACGCCAAAATTACAATCTATATTCTGTAGCGTTCCATCATCGGAGTAATATATGTCGAAAAGACATGTTTCTCCAAATAAAACTTTAACCAAAGAAATGTCTATCTTATTTTTTAGTCTAGACAATAAATCCGAGGCATCATTGCCAACTACACTTATTAGCTTTGGCTGATCGACAAATTGTGAAGCAGAAATAGCTATATTTAGACCAGAACCTCCCCAGCTTGAGCCTCTTTTTTTTTCGTTGTAACTAATTGTATCTTTAGAGATATTACCAATAACAACTAGTCCACATTTCATATACCAACCACTTGTTGTAAAATGTAGGATAAAATATTATCTTTTGAAACTGTTGATGGAGTAATCCTATATACTGGGATATAATTAACAGCTTTTCCTATACATTCATTGTATTCGCAAATTAACTCGTCCAAGTGTTCTAAAACTTCACTATGATTGGTTGATGCGCCTAGTAATCTACGACGTAAAGTTTCTTGATTTTCCTCAAGGTATAAAATTATACAATTTTTACTCGCAAGAAGTGTAAGAAGATTCTGAAATTCATTATCCGAAAAACGAGAAATTTTACGTAATGCACGACCGTAAACAATTTCAGAAATAAAAATTCGGTCAAAAGCTACAGGTATTTGAGCTGTATCTATTAATGTTTTGTAATGCTGAACAATGTCAGTGTGATTGGGGTTATAAGGTGAATAAATGATGGAATACCCTATTTTTTTGAGTTCCTGTATAACAGTAGTCTTCCCAACCTGATCAATGCCCTCTACTACAATATATTTATACCCTCCTGGTCTTGGATTGGTACGGTCACACATAGTTCCTATTAATTTAGGAATTTTAGCACAATTGCGGAATGGGCACTGAGAAGGATGTTTTTTGTTGCAATACAATCGTTTGAAATAAATAAGGAGAAGGTGTGCCCACCAAATTGGAGCTTTTCCCTTTGGAATTGCCAAATCATTGTATCCTGATTGCATCGCAAGTTGATAGTACTCGGAAGGATGTGCATTTAATATTTTTTCAATTTTCTTCCGCATAACTTCATGGGCAATAGCCCCTTTCGGTAAGTGAAGACCTAAACATGGACCAAGCATATCCTTCATACCCGAGTCAACAGGGAAAATACCACAATGATAACCCTTTGCATACAAAACTGCACACTGTGCGAGTTTATAGCTAGCCCCCTTGACTTTATTTGCAAAAACTTGAACAAGAAAATCATTTGGCTTTTCATCAAGTAATTTGTCTTCACGCTCTATTTCTTTTATAAATTCATCCAGAGACCTTAAATATTGATTCCGTGCATTAAAAAGACCCAGTGGTTTTACTAAATTGTGTAATTCTGAATCCGACATTTTGCGTAATTTATCATAACCAACTTTGTGCAAGTTTTGCACAACTTGCTGGTATGTTTTAATCATATTATAGGAAACTCTAGAGCTCCAACCCGCAATAACCATACGAATACGCCAGTCCTGAATACTATTAGGCCACCAGCGATTGTTATCATGATTTTGTATTACTTCTCGGCGGACGTCTGGTAATTCAGCGCATTTTCGTAATACTTCAAATAATATCTCGTGTGATAATCCGCTTATAAGTTTTTGGGAGTTGTTTTTAATTATAGTTGTCATATTTATTAAATAAATTTTCGGTATAGGTCATTTAAGGTTTCAGCTATAGCATTATTGCTTGACAGTAATGGAATATCAACATGTAACATTTTTTTTATTTTTCTAAATACTTTTAGCGTGTGAAGAGCTGTGCAGCTGAATAGCACAAGATCGCATTGAGAGGTGTATTCTTTTAGAAATGAATCGTAGATTTGTTCGGCAGTAATATATCGAATTTCATCTCGGTAAGCTAAGGGTACACTTTTAACAACATTTAACCCATGTTTTTTTAATTGATTGATTTCAGCTTCTATTGTTTTTATATCATAGGGCGCAAAAAGGAACAAGTTTTTTGCTTTATACTTCTTAATTTGAAGAATGATCGAATCAAACGCCGTGATGATTTTGGCATTTCCATACATATCAGGGATTTTTATATTCACACAGGAATTATCTAGACTAGCCGAAGTACAACCTAAAACGATTACGTCTAGTTTTAAGCCATTAAAACCTGATAAAGCGCTTGGTACTGCCAATAGCATATGTTCAAGGTAGCTTGTATCATGTCCGTTTATGGGTAATATACGTGGTTGCATGCGTGACCAATGAAATTTGATATTTGAATAAACAGAACAAGGGATTTCTTCTTCCATCGTTTTATTTACCCAGGGAATGAGCATGCCGACTTGTAATGTTTTCATAAATGGGATAAACGCTAATTTGATTTTAAGAACATCTTTAAATATTCCATAGTAAGCGCAAAGTTACGTCCTGGATTTGGCGGTGTGTTGTCTATTGATATTACTGGAATTGGAAGTTTAAAAGACAGTCGGTCAGAAGGAAATGAAGAATAAACATTTTTTTCAAAACGAAAGACATCATTTTTATAAACTTCGTCCATGGACTGCTGAGACACAAAATGCTCCCCTCTTTTTTTGCGAAGTTGATTTCTGAGTTCCCGTTCGTTAAGGCGGGCGGAAACATGGATAATCAGACTATTATCCTTCGTTATTTTTGGATTGGACTCAAATATGACAGAAAAACAATGCTGGTAAATATTGAATGGGGCGATATTTAATTCCGTTATATATTTTTGGTCGGCACCTCTAGAAAACTCATATACGTAACATTTATTAGAGTCGAGTATGCTTATAGAACGGCGTAATACTTCATCCCATAAATGAGGTTTTATTATTCGATGACCGCCGTCTTCTGTCTTTACAGTCTCTAACTGTTCAAGGCTAATGCTTTTTGTTTTTAATTGCATAACCCTTTCTCTTAGAATAAGAGACCAAAAAAAACTTGACTCAACAATGGAAAACAAATTTTCAATTACTTGATCAGATTTATTATTTATGTATTCACCTGCGAGATCATTGATGAGAAATATTTCTTTTAAAGCGTTTAGGTCTGTAGCAAATTCAAATACTGTGAATGCGTTGCAAATCATCTGTGCCAAAGTGGTTTTGCCAGAAGCAGGACATCCAACGATAAAAATAAAAAAAGGATAATGCATTTAATCATCCTTGCTACTTGGATCAGTCACCAGTTCACCTTCAAGTAAGCGATTGCCTATATTTTTAATTACACGAACATCATAATAAGCGTAAGGTTCAACTTTTTTATTTTTGATAATAATTGTAATAGGGCAGCTTCCCATGGTTCTCAGATAACTATCCCCGCATTTCCAAATAACTTCTCTAAAATTTTTCAATACAATGTCAGGAGGATAAAGTTTTGATTGCATAGGCAAAACATATTCTTCGACTATATCTTTAAACCACTCTTGATATTCTATGTTTGATTCATTTCTATTACTGAAACTTATGCCAGTCGGATGAGTCATCATGCGAAAAAACAATCGTCTAGTTTGCCAGCCATTGGCAAGAATCTTTTTTAAAAATTTACAATTAATCCTGTGTGTAGCCGGCGTCTGTTGCGGCAAACCATATATTAAATTAATACCAGGCAAAAAAAGTGGGAAGCCATCCCTCCCTTTACGCTGGCCGTATTTATTAATTATTTCTATAGCATCCAGAACTTGTTCAGCAGTTCCAGGCTTGCAAATAGCATTTCTGACATTAGAATCAAAAGACTCAATACCTAGCGGGGCGATATTGCCAGAAGTGCAATACCTTGCTATAAGTTTAGTGATTTCAATTCCTTCTCGGCTAATAACATTAATAATATTTGCATTATCTATGTGTAGCATCTCTATGGAGGGACAAATTTCTCTAATATTTGATAAAAGTATCTCCATTTGGTAAACGCTTTGATTTTGATAATGATAAAAATTAGGCTGTCTACCAAGACGAAAGTGTCTGACTCCAGCATCATACAAACATTTAATTTGCTTGACGATAGAGAGCGGAGATCGATAGGTGGGTTTTATTCGTCGCACACATTCTATGCAAAAAATGCATGAGGCAGTGTTACACCCTGTTCCAGTTTCTATCTCGGCAATAATAGGATAGAGAAGCTGAGAAATGATAGGCGGTTCAAAAGATGAAATTTTATCAAGTAAATCATAATTGGGATTAATGAGATTATTTTTGGCCACAGTAGTATTCTCTATAACAAATCGGTATGTGTTTCCGTATTCCACGTGATCTACCAATCCATTTAGCTGAGAATCTTTATAATCAGGAGCTATGCCATCTTTTGTTCCAAGCACATAAAATAAAATCTTTTTGGCATTAGTATTCTTAAGATAGAAATAAACTTCCTTGCTTTTTGGCGGAATAGCTGAAAAATATGAATAATCTACAAAACAACCCATTATAATATATATGATTTTAGCTTTTTCTATTGCTAATAGAGCATTATTGCAATTTCTTGTTTTGTTAAAAGTGCTTAAATCAGTATTATTAGAGTCCAAAAAAGTTCCCTTGGAACAGTAACGCAGATCATCAATTGTAAGATAATAGTGATTTTGTCCCAAAAATGCCAATGCCTGGGAAAGGTGAAGTTGATGCGTACCCAAATAGGGACGCACTCCATAGCCGGAAGGCTCATCAGTATAACAATCAAGTATGACTATGTCTTGTTTCTTTGCATACATTTCTATTATATATTCACTCCCGAGCTTAATATGAAACTTGCTGATGGCATTATCTGGAAATTCAGAAATAAAATGGTTTTAGTGTAAAGCCTTAGCTTTGTTTTATTGCAAGTTGCGAAAAATTTGATTTGAAAAAAGAATAAATGCCAATTTTTTGAATTTTTTTGATTTTATTGGCTATTTTTTATTTTTTTAATATAGCATATTATAATTAAAATCAATTATAATGTGCACGCTATGGTCGGAATTTTTAGCACAGGTGCAGTTTTGTTGCGCGGCAAAAACATCACGGGACTAGCAACCACTGCTTTGGTGAGAGAGTGGCTTTCCTTGGTGCCGGAAAGTAGAAAAATTTTTGGCAGCATGCTTGTTTTGAAAAATCTGGAAATGGACGCTTTCATTAAGGATAACAAAGGTTCTTTTTCAGAATCGTTGGAAAATGTCTTTGCACTTTTTCCGCGCCTGCAAGAAAGAAACAATCAGAAGGCGGGCACACTTTCAACTGGCGAACAGCAGATGCTGTCCATCGGATGGGCGCTGATGTTAAAGTCCGTCTTGCTTTTGCTTGATTAACCGTCGCTTGGGCTTTCGCCGGATTATGTGGAATTGGTTTTTGCAAAACTCCAGGAAATAAATAAAAGCGGGACCAGCATTCTTTTGGTGGAACAAAACGCCGACAAGACAATTGAAATATGCCATCGGGGATATGTGGTAGAAAATGGCGAAATCGCGTTTGAAGGATCAAGACTTTGTTAAAGATTCAATAAAAGGGATGCAGCGATCACGATTTCTTGCGTTGTATTTTCACGCCATCCAAAATGAGTTTATCTATGATCGTTTACCGGAGGCGGTCCGAAGTCTTTTTACATCCACTTTTGGATACCTCCGTTATCCAAAAAATAATGCTGCTCCCAAAAGCAGTGTAACCGCGTTTCCATTTTTTTGGGAAAGGGTAATATTGTTAATGATAAAAATGCAATTTTGGAGAACATCTTGCTTTGATGGATATATTTAAAGACATGGATACTCATTTTGTTGTGAGAGGAGCTAAATATCCGGTCGAAGCTATTTATTAAACTTATTCGCAAATACAAAAAATGGATTTTGTAATTCCCTTTTTTAAAAATCACTGGCTCGCTATTGCATTTTTAGCACCTATGTTTTGGGCAATAGTTAATATTATCGATGTATATCTTGTCGATGGAATTTATAATGACGAATTGGACGGAACTATTATTTCCGGTCTTTTTCAAATTCTCCCGTGGCCCATATTATTTTTTGTAGCTGATTTCAATTTGCTTGATGCTTTTAATTTTAATTCAGGCAATGTTTGGGGATTAGATAGGAAACTTCTCCTTTCATTCGCCGGAGGTATTCTATACACTTCAGCTTTCTATTTTTATTTCAAAACGCTATTCAACCACAACGATGTATCAATGCTTCAGATTTTGTGGAATTTAACAGTTGTTGCTGTTCCGATATTTTCCTTTTTATTTTTTAGAGAAATATTGCAAAGCCTTAAATATGTTGGAATGGCGATTGTTCTTTTGGGTGCGACTACGCTTTCGTTTAATACGAAGCTTAAAAATAAATTTTCAGCCAGATATTTTTGGACTATGATGGGAGCGGTATTATTTTTATCGCTGAGTATGATCCTGGAAGAAAAGGCTTATAATTTACTCGGCGAAACTTACGGCAATCATGGATTTTGGTTGGGATTTTTCTTTTTCAGTCTCGGTGCTTTTACAACAGGACTTTCATTTGCGGTTTATTTCAAGAGAAATCCTTTTCCGCTAATAAAAAAATATTACAAAATATTTCTTCTTGGAGAAGGAATTTATTTTTTTGGCAACCTGTTTTCTCAAAAAGCCTTGGATGTAGCACCGTCAGCTTCCTATGTGGCGGTAGTAGAAACTTTTGTTCCTGTTTTTATTCTCGCATACAGCCTTTTGATTTTATTTTTCTTCTCCTATATCTTGAGGAGAAAAAATGAAACTGTAAAAAGGATCTATTCAGAGCAAATCGGAGGTATTTGGGTTAAAGTGCTTGCTACGATTATTATGGCAGTCGGAGTTTATATAATCAGTTAACATTTAAAATTATGCGAGAATAATTGAAGGTATTATTTAATCGCAGATAAAATGAAATTAAAAATTCCACAACAAGGAATGACGCCCATGAATAATAGAACCCTTGGAAAGACAGGTTTAAAAGTTTCAGAAATTGGTTATGGAACTTGGCAAATTACAAATGATCCTGGATTTTGGGATGGGACAGATATTAATGAAAGCTTAAAATGTCTGCATAAGTATTTTGAATCCGGTGGCAATTTCATAGATACGGCTTGGATTTATGGCTACTCTGATCAAGAACCGGATAAACATCCCTCAGAACAATTGATTGGTAAGCTTTTAAAAGAAACAGGTTTGAGGGAAAAAATTATTATAGCATCGAAAGTTCCACCTAAAAATATGTTATGGCCTGCATGGCAAGGGATTGGGATTGAAGAGGTGTTCCCGAATGATCACATAGAGAAATGTGTCGACGATTCTTTAAGAAGCTTAGGAGTTGATTGCATTGATGTAATGCAATTCCATGTTTGGCAAGATGAATTTGCAAATAATGATGGTTGGAAAGAAACGATTAAAAAAATAATCAAACAAGGAAAAGTTAAATACTGGGGAATTTCATTAAATGATTATCAACCTAGTAACTGCAAAAAAACCTTAGAAACTGGCTTGATAGATTCTGTCCAATTTATTTTTAATCTCTTTCATCAAAAGCCAATAGAAAAATTGTTTTCTATTGCACGTGAAAAAAATATTGGGGTAATAGCAAGGGTGCCTCTTGATGAAGGTGGGTTGTCAGGTGTTTTTACAAGTAACACTGTTTTTTCTGAAGGTGAATTGAGGTCTAAATATTTTTCGCCAGATAGATTAAAGGAACTTATTGCAAGAACTGATAAATTAAAAGAAGAATTTTTAAATGACGAAATTAAGACACTGGCTGAACTAAGCCTTCGCTTTATATTATCTTTTGATGAAGTCTCAGCATTGATTGTTGGTATGAGAAAAATTGATCACGTAATTAATAATGTTTCTTTTTCTGATAAAGGGAAATTATCTCCAAGTGTTAAGGAAAAATTAAACAAACATGCATGGGAAAGGAATTTTTACCCAGATGTTGATCCGAAAATGATAGAGACAAATTATTTGGAAAAATAGTAGTTTTTTTAAGGGGGATTCCTTGTGAATAAAGAAAACCCGATTCTTTTTTTGTTAAAGAATAAAGATCGTTGGGAAAATGAAGCGTTCTGTTTTGTCATTAATTCAGAACAACTTGAGTCAAATATCAATGATATTAAAAAATATTTGAATGGTGATATTTTTTATTCTTATAAAACTAACCCGGATTTTAATTTGGCAAAATTAATCCTTAAACAAAACATTGGATTTTTATTTTCTTCTGTCGAGGAACTTAAAAATATTGCCACGCTTCAAGAATTTAATGTGGATAAATGTTCTTTTCAATCCCCAAGTCTTACAAAAGAACAATTTTTACAAATTAAAAAAATAGGTATAAAAAAATTGGTCGTAGATTCTCAAGATCAATTAGATTTGATTTTGGAAAATATAGATGAAAGCGAAATTATTGAACTATTAATAAGAATTAATACTGGCGTCAAGGTGGAAAGTCCTGAGCTGCCTTATGGTGAAGATTCATATCTTGGTTTCCCTTTGTCTGAAGCTAAGGATGTATTCATGAAACTTAATGGGCTCAGGGCTAAGGGTCGGATAAAACTAGGGGTTCACAATCATTTAATTTCTCAAAACACTCATCTTGATATATGGGCCGAGAATACTCAAAAAATAGCCAATTTTGTTCTGGAATTAAAAACAGACGGCGTTGGCATTGATATGGTAGACTTTGGTGGTGGCTATCCCATAGAATATTTAAGTGAAGTTCCTAGTACAGAGGAAATTGGTAAAATTATATTCAAAGCTCAAGAAAGAATGTCAGCTGCTTTTCCTGATTTGAAATATATTTTTGAACCTGGAAGAAAAGTAGTTGGTGAGTCTATTATTTTAATTGGAAGAGTGACACACATTAAAAATTTTCTTGATAATAAAATAGCAATCCTTAATTGCTCCCTTTATAATTGTTCAATGGACACTCTGATAGTTGATTTATATCTCAAAACTTGCAAGATATCTGATGAGAATTCTGACCATCTTGAAAAATATATAATTCGAGGAAGCACTCCTGATTCACTAGATGTTTTTTCAAGGGGAGTCTCTTTACCGAGATTAGCAAATGGCGATGCTTTGGCTTTTTTAAATGCTGGAGCTTATTCTTTTGGATCTGAATTCATTTCTCTTCCCAAGCCCCAATATGTAATCGTATGATTTGGTATTTTATAAATACCCCCACCGTTTAAGTTTTTTTTCATCCCCGTTCATAAATTTCAGCCCAATATCGTTGCGGTAAAACATTTTTGGTATATGGATTTTCGCTAATAATTTATTTGCTTTTTTTCTTGCTTCTTCAACGTTTTTCCCGATGCTCGTAACATAAAGTACATATCCTCTATCATCAGAAATATAAAACTGTTTTTTGTTTTTTATTTCCTTGATTGAAACATCCTCGAAATGAATATGCTTCAAATCTTCTTCGGTAATGTCCTTATCGAAATAAATATTAATGCCTTTTGGTGAAACATATCTTTCTGCTTTTGTGAAAGGGAACGGATTGCTCGTTGGCACAGTTACGACTATGACAATTCCAAACCCCTTTCGCCATTTCAAATTATACTTTTTTCCATCGGCTAAGGCTTTTAAAAAATTTGCCCAAGGTGAAATCTGAATTTCAGTTTGAAGATGACATATTGGTGAACCGAATCTTGTGGTTGCTTCTAAAGGGAAAGCACCTTTTTCATTGATTATACAATTTATATCTACATCTCCCCTGAAGTCAGCTTCCTTGAGAAACGGTTTTATTTTAGCTAGAGTTTCTTTGAAAAGTTTATTGTTCTCATTGTCATCATACCAAGCCAATGTCCCCATTTCACTTGTAGTTGGGCCTAAATCTCCAGGGAAAAGTTTTTTGTGTTCAATGTTGATACCCATTGG
>TBL_comb47_HYPODRAFT_10005973_pt1 | contig 13345 bp, 11 predicted proteins | sample TroBogypolimnion_40_FD_10682 | JGI IMG/M metagenome (IMG submission 10682)
GCGGCGTCACCGTCCAGCTCGGCCGGCTGACCGACGTGGACGTGACCGCGGATCCGACCAATCCGAACCTCTACGATGTGGTGACGATGCTCGAATGAGACGGTTCGCGCCGTCCGGCAGATGCGCGGCGAGCTTTTTGTTTGACTTCCGGTGCGCCGACGCAAATCCTACCGGGATGTTGTCAAACGTCCCACGCGCAGGCGCGCTCGGGCGCGTGACGCGAAAAATTACAGCGGAAAACCAAACCCAGAAAGAGGAGTCAACATGCAGCGACGGGAATTCATGAAGAACGCAGCGTTGGCCGGTGCCGGGCTGATGATCGCGCCCAGCGGTACCTATGGCGCCAACGGATCGAACAACAAACTGAACATCGCGCTCATCGGCTCGTGGGGCCGTGGCGAGGCGCACTTCAGCTCGATCGCCACCGAGAACGTCGTCGCGCTCTGCGACGTCAACGACGATCATCTGGCGTTTGGCGCGAAGCGCTTCCCGGCGGCCAAGACCTACAACGACTGGCGCAAGCTGCTCGACGACCACAAGACGCTCGGCCTCGACGCCGTCGTCATCTGCACCGCCGACCATACGCACGCGTTCATCGCGAACTGGGCGTTGAACCGCGACCTGCACGTCTATTGCGAAAAGCCCCTCGCCGTCAGCGTCGAGGAAGCGCGCACGGTCCGCGCGAACTGGCTCTCGAAGAAGGCCAAGCTGGCGACGCAGGTCGGCATGCAGCGGCACGCGATCCCGAACTTCAACCGCCTGCGCGAGCTGATCCTCGACGGCGCGATCGGCGAGCTCAAGAGCGCCTCCGCCTGGGGCAACCGCCAGTGCCGGCCCGACCTCTGCGACTACGATCAGGAGAAGGGCATCGTCTACTTCAAGGACAACAAGTCCGTCGCCGGTTACCTGCCAGACGCTGGCGCGCCGCCGAAGAACCTGCACTACGATCTGTGGCTCGGCCCGTCGCCGGCCCACGCCTATAACCCCGGCTATTTCTCGCGCGGCCCCGGCGCAAATTGCCTGTCGTGGAACATGTTCTGGGACTTCGGCGCCGGCCAGATCGGCGACATGGGCAGCCATACGATGGACCTGCTCTGGAACTGCGTGGACGCGAAGCTGCCGACGAGCGCGGAAGCCAAGGGCGACCCCTTCAACGCGGCGATCACACCGATCAAGTGCGAGAGCCACTTCGAGCATCCCGCCAACGACTGGCGCGGCCCGATCACCGTCGCCTGGTATCAGGGCGGCGCGATGCCGACCCCGCCGAAGGAGTTCATTGATCTGAAGAAGATCGGCCACGGCGCGATGTTCAAGGGCTCGCAAGGCTTCATCGTCGCCGACTTCGACAACCGCCTGCTGTTCCCCTACGGCAAGGAAGCGGACATGAGCTATTACAAGCCGCGCGCGAAGGACAAACTGCTGCCGACCATCGGCCACTTCCAGCAGCAGTGGATTGACGCGTGCCGGAACCCGAGCCTCAAGACCGCGTGCGATTTCGAGTACAGCGGCAACATGATCGAGCAGTTGCTGCTCGGCCTCGTCGCCTACCGCGCGGGCAAGAAGCTCGCCTATGACGGCGCCACGGGCAAGATCACCAACTGCCCCGAAGCCAACGCGTTCCTGGGCCGCAAGTATCGCGACGGCTGGGTCCTCAACGGCTAAGCCGGAACCATCCGGTCCGTGTTTTCACCCGCCCGCTGCCGAGCAGCGCGGCGGGTGAATTTTTCCAGACGAACAGCGGACACTGAACAGCCAACCCGGTTTCGCCGAGAGGCTCCACCGGGGCAAGCATCGAGCACCGCAGGTAGAGTACACAGGTGCCCGATACCTCGGATACCGAGGTATCCATGCGAAGCTGTTCGCGGATGTGGCCGCACTCGTCAGCATGCGGCGCGCTCCATCCGAATCCAAATTCGCGAGCACGCTCGCCTCCTTGCGACGCGTATCCGTGGTTCTATTTCTCCAAGTGTGGCATGCGTGTGTTGGCGCAGCGCTCGTGACGACACGTTCCGCCGGAGCGGAAGTTGCCACCTTCTGAAAACACAGAGAAACAATCCGGCGCCTCTGTTTGGCACGCACACATTCGATACCTCGGATACCGAGGTATTCATGCGAAACCGTGCGCGGATGTGGCCGCACTCGTCAGCGTATGGCGCGCTCCATCCGAACCAAAATTCGCGCTGATACCCATCTCGTGTCGGCGTTAATGGGCGGTTTCGATTCTCCTGAAAACCGAAGTTACCCTACGCGGGCTACGGGCCTGCGGCAAGGTGGCACAGGCGTCCCGCCTGTGCTGGCACCGCACAGGCCAGAGGCCTGTGCCACAAGTAGGGCCTGCACGCAACCGCACCAAGCTGTGCCTTGGATAGGCGTCACCGCTCCGGCGGGAAAAACGAAGTCTGATTTGCTCAACTTCGGTTTTCAGGTTCTTCGCTCGCGGCGGGCGTGGGTGGGCCGCGTTCTCACGAACGCGGCTACGGGAATTTTCCAGCGGCTGAAAATTTTCCGGCGGGCATCGCGTTCTATGCCCGCAACACGAAAGAGGCCATCATGCAACGACGTACCTTCATGCGGAATTCGGCTCTGGCTGGCGCGGGCTTGCTCATCGCGCCGCGCGGAATTTTCGGCGCCGAGGCGCCGAGCAACAAATTGAACATCGCGCTGCTCGGCGTCGGCGGACGCGGCAAGGCGCACTACGACACCATCGGCACGCAGAACGTCGTCGCGCTCTGCGATGTTCACGAGGGCAATCTCGCCGGCGGCGCCAAGAAATTCCCGCAGGCCAAGACCTATCTCGACTGGCGCAAGCTGCTCGACGACCACAAAGCGCTCGGCCTCGACGCCGTCGTCTGCTGCACCGCCGATCATCACCACGCGCTCGTCGCCAACTGGTGTATCAATCGCGACCTGCACTGCTACATGGAGAAGCCGCTCGCGATCACCGTCGAGGAAGCGCGCGTCGTCCGCGCGAACTGGCTCTCGAAGAAAACCAAGCTCGCTACGCAGGTCGGCATGCAGCGGCACGCGTTCTCGAATTTCAATCGTGTCCGCGAACAGATTCTCGACGGCGCGATCGGCGAGCTGAAGAGCGCCTCCGCGTGGGGCAACCGCAAAATTCCGCGCGAAGGTTACTGGCCCGCCGCCGGCGAGCCGCCCGCGGGTTTCCACTGGGACCTCTGGCTCGGCCCGGCGCCGGATCATCCTTACAACCAAAATTATTTTGCCAACACCGGGACGGCCCGCGGCAATTGCACCCAGTGGAATATGTTCTGGGATTTCGGCGTCGGCCAAGTCGGCGACATGGGCAGCCACACGATGGATCTGCTGTGGAACGCCGTGGACGCGAAGCTCCCGACGAGCGCCGAGGCGAAAGGCGAGAAGTTCAACCGCGACGTCACGCCGGTCGAGTGCGAAAGCCACTTCGAGCATCCCGCGAACAACTGGCGCGGGCCGCTCACGGTGGGCTGGTATCAAGGCGGCGCGATGCCGAAATCGCCGAAAGAGTTCATTGACCTCGCCAAGATTGATCACGGTGTGCTGTTCAAAGGCTCGCAGGGTTTTCTCGTCTCGGGTTTCGAAAGTCACATCGTCATGCCCTACGGCAAAGAAGCGGACATGAGCTACTACAAGCCGCGCGCGAAGGACAATCTCCTGCCGCCCGTCGGCCATTTCCAGGAGCAGTGGATCGCCGCGTGCAAGGATCCGAAACAGAAAACCGCCTGCGACTTTGAGTATAGCGGCGACATGATCGAACAGATGCTGCTCGGCCTCGTCGCCTATCGCGTTGGCAAAAAAATTGCCTACGACGGTGCCACCGGCAAGGTCACCAACTGTCCCGAAGCGAACGCGCTGCTCGGCCGGACATATCGCGACGGCTGGTCGCTCAACGGCTGAAAAAAATCCGCGCGTCTCACCGCCCGCCCGCCGCCCCGCGGCGCGGCGGGCGCACTTTTCCAAGCATTGGAAACGGTACACACTGTTTTTTCCAAGCATTGGAAAATCTCACACGCGCCTTTTCCAAGGCTTGGAAAAGGCGTAGCCTCGCGCCATGAAAATATGTTCTGCGCTGCTGCTGTTGCTCGCTTCGGCTTCGGCGGCGACCAACACCAACTTTCGCGGGCTGCCGGGGCTGCTCTACGAGGTGGAAGATTGGAGCACGCCGCGCGAGGCGTGGCAGACGAACCGCACCTCGGCGACAAAATGGAATTTGTGGACGACCGAGGGCGCGGGCAAACGGTCGCGCGACGCCGCGCTGGTCTCGCCCAAGATCGCGCGCGACCGCGCGACACCGGAGGAGGGCGCGCCGCCGCTGCACACGCGCATCACCGGCATCGCGCCGGGACTTTATCGCGCGTGGCTCGGCCCCTCGCCGCGCCCGCTCGCCTACTCGCGCGATGGCGGCCGCACGTGGCAGAAATCCGGCAGCGGCGAAACCGAGCTCGGCGTGTACGAAATCCGCGACGGCGCGTTCGAACTCTGGGCCGACGACCGCTTCGCGAATCCCGCCAACCTCGGTTCCGCCTACTACGATTACATCCGCCTCGAACCGTTCGCGCCGCCGCAACTCTCCGACATGGCGGCGTTCACGCGCCTCGATGGCGCGACGGAAATTTCGTGGATCACCGATGTGCCTGCGCCAGCCGCCACGGTCGAGTGCGCCGGAAAGAAATTTGAAGAGCCCATCGGCGACCTGCGCAACCATCGCGTCACGCTGACCGGTTTAGCGACGAACCAAACTTGCGAGGCAGTGATCCAGTGTCTGGGTGCGAAGGCTGTGCTGAAATTCACCGCGGGCCAGCGGCCGCGCAGCGCGTCCACGAAAAAGCAGGACATCGAACTGACGGTCACCGAGCCGACGGAATTTCCGCGGCACCAGTGGCCGGTGACGTGCGGGATTCCGTTTGCGCAGGGAACACTCGTATCGAGTTCCGATGTCGGGCTGGCCGTTAAATTTGGCAAACTGCTACCGGCGCAATTCGAAGCGACGGCGTTCTGGCCCGATGGCTCCGTCAAGTGGCTACAGGTGAGCTTCCTTGCCGACACCGCGCCGATACCGGTGCATTATCAGCTCGTCTGCGGCAAAGCTCGTCGGCCAGGGCCGTTGGGCAAGCTGGGGCTCATTCCTGACGCTGCCGGGGGACTGACGATCACTAATGGATTGCTGACGCTCCCCATCAGTCGGAAACATTTTTCACTGCCTGCCGGCGGCACAGCACAGATCGCCGACGGCAACGGAAAGCAATTTTTTGCCGCAGCGCCTGACGTCGTAGCCGTTGAAGAGAGTGGCGACCTGCGCGCGGTGGTGCGGGCGGAGGGCGACTTTGTCGCCCAGGATGGCGCCAAACTGTTCCGCTGGCGTGCGCGCTATTTTGTCAGTGACGGGCAGGACTGGGTGCGCGTGCAGTGGACGATCGGTAACAACCAGACCAATGCCGTGTTGACGAACCTGCGCAGCGCAGAAGTGAATTTCCCGCTGGCAGCGGGCAGTTTCGCACGCGGTGCCTTCGCGGCCGGAACGACCACACCGTTTACCGCGCCTGCGACGCTGTTGCAGGATAAAGATGATCATTTCGCAGCCACGCTGGCCGGGCAGACGAATAGCGGGCAACACGCCACAGGCTACGCGTTCCTTAGCGATTGCCTACACGGGCTCACGGTTGCCGTAGCGAATTTCTGGCAGCTCTATCCGAAGGGCTTCGAGTTGCGGCCCGACGGTCTCACCGTGAAAATCCTGCCCGCGCTGCCCGCCGACGCGTTCGAGAAGGAATCGAAGAATTCCGAGGATCTGATTCGTCTCTACTACTGCTATGACCACGGCCAGTATCGCATCAAGCGCGGTCTGGAATTTTCCACCGACCTCCTCATCCGCGTCAGCCCGATGAACGACGCGCGCTTCGCTGCGTGGGCCGGCAAGCCGCTCCACGCCGTCGCACCGCCGGCGCACTATTGCGCGAGCGGCGTGTTTGGCATCGTGGAGCCGCGGCAGGCCGGGCTGTTCGACGCCTACGAAAAAATGGCCGACGACGGTCTCGCGCAGCTCGAAATAAATCGCCAGAAGAAACACGAATATGGCTGGATGAATTTCGGCGACTGGCATGGCGAGCGGCACTTCAACTGGGGCAATCACGAGTACGACATGATGGGCGCGCTCGCGTTGCAGTTCGTCCGCACCGGCGACGAAAAGTGGCTGCGCTGGGCCGACGACTGCGCGCGGCACAGCACCTCGATAGACACGATCCACTATCCGTGGCAGGAGCGGATGCCGGGCCGCGTCTACGCGCACTCGATCGGGCACGTCGGCGGTTTCTTCGACATGACCGACCCGCGCTTCCGCGCGCTCGGCAACGTCTTCGGCCTCGCCGATCCGTCGCGTCCCAACCAGTTCATCACCGGTGCGATCGATCCCGGCGGCCACATCTTCCAGCCCGGCAATTTCCGCGTCGGCTTTCTCACCGGCGAGCGCCGCTACCGCGAGGTGGCGGAGATGGTGTGCGGCGCGCAGGCCACGTTCATGACGCGCCAGTTCGATTTCGGCATTGAGCGCGCCGCCGGCTGGCCCCTGATGAACGCCGTCGCCGCGTACGAGGGCACAGGCAATCCGTTTTTCCTGAACGCCGCGAGAATCTACGTCGCAAAAATTGTCGGCAAACAAACGGAGCGCGGCGACTTCGGGCTGCCGCACGGCCCACCGGAATGTCTGCACCAACCGTCGCATCCCGGCGGCAAGGCGTTCGCCACGGGCGTGCTGCTCAACGGCCTGATGATGTTCGACACCGTCGCGCCTTCTCCCGAAGTGAAACAGTGCATCGTGCGTAGCGCGCACTGGCTCGAAAAATTTTCATGGAACCACGCGACGCACCGCTTCCGCTACCTTGACACCTGTCCCACCTTTGAACAGGGCGGCTCCAACGGAAGCACCGATTTTCTCGTCTCCAGCGGACTCGCCTACGCGTGCACGCTGGACCGCGACGACGCGCTGCGCGCGCTGCTGCTCGATTCCATGAGCCGCGCACTCAACGCCAAGGCCAGCGTCGGCAAAGACTACATCCAGGACATCCGCCAGACCCCGCACGCGCTCGCGATCCTGCACCAGCGCCTCGGCGTGAGTGAACTTCCTGTGGTGGAAACGAAAAAATAATTCGGCGTTGCGCGCAAGTTTTCCAGGCATTGGAAACGCGCACCCTTGGTTTTTCCAAGGATTGGAAAAGTTCGCGCTGACTTTTTCCAAGCCTTGGAAAAAACACCTCTTTCGGTTTCCAATGCTTGGAAAACCGCGGCGGGGGGCCGTACACTGCGGCCGGAAATTTGGGCACACGAGCGGAGCAAGCGGATGAATTATCGCACGCTGGGAAAAACGGGTTTGCGGGTTTCGGAAATCGGCGTCGGGGCATGGCAGCTCGGCGGGCCGCTGCTGCTCGCTGGCAAGCCCGATGGGCATCCCGATCTCGGCCGCGATTTTTCCATCCAACTGATTCGCGACTGCGGCGAGTTGGGGATCAATTTCGTGGACACGGCGGAGCAGTACGGCGCGGGCGAGAGCGAGCGGCGGGTCGGCGCGGCGCTCAAGGGGCAGCGCGACCGCTGGATCGTGAGCACGAAATTCGGCGCGTTGGTCGGGCCGCACGGCGAGCGCGTACAGGACGCCTCGGCGGCGCGCGTGCCGGTGTCGCTGCGCGAGTCGCTGCGGCGGCTGCAGACCGATTATCTCGATGTCTATCTCTGGCACGTCGCGCCCCAACCCGGCGAGGCGGAGCAGACCGCGGAATTTCTGCTGGAGGCGAAGCGCGCGGGTCTCGTCCGCGCCATCGGCATCTCGACGCGCGACGTGCGGCAGGCGGAGGTGTTGCTCCAGCTCGGCTGCCTCGATGTGGTGCAGTTTCCGCACAGCATGATCAGCCCGCCGGACCCGCTCGTCGCGCTGCTGGGAAAAACCGGCGCGGGCGGCATCGTGCGCGGCGCGTTCGCGGGCGGGCGCTTGAGCGGAAAATATTTTCACCGCGGCCCGCAGTTCGCGGCCGACGACATCCGCAGCACGCGCTTCGGCAATGCGGCGGCGACCGCGCAGGAATTTGCGCGCTACGCGGCGTTCGAGGAAGTGCTGACGCCGGCGCGCGGCATGATCCAGCTCGCGCTGCGCTGGCTCCTCGACGAGGCGACGACGGGCACGATCATCCCCGGCGGAAAAAGTTTGGAAGATTACCGGCAGGCCGCGCGCGCATCGGAGCTGCCGCCGCTGACGCCTGCGGAACGCGCGCGCATCGCGCAGCTCAAGGCCGCGCTGCCGGCGGTGTGACGCGGAAATTCGCGTGCCTGCGCGCCTCTGCGAAGGAGACACGCAACGCGTTTTCTTTTTGTGAGGTAGGGATTTCTACAGGAACCTCTCGCGGAGCGAGAGGAGTACTTTGGCAGCTTCTGCAAGAAGAAACACACACTGCACGCGGAGTTTGTTGAATCCCGCGCAACGCACTGACCAGTCGTGATCGTCCTCGTCCGTCTTTCTCGTCCTCGAAAACTCCTAGTCAGAGCAGATCGAGGACGAGGACGACGACGAGAACGAGGACGATGGTTCACGGAGCGAAAGCCGCCACGCGGCGAATTGCACTCAATACATCCGGGATGTTTTTCCGGCGTGCGGGCGCCGCGACCGGGGCAACCGGCGGCGGCGGGCGCGTGGATTTTTTCGCCGCGGTTCAGACCTCGTTGGTGCGGGCTTCGGCGTGGGAGAGCGGTTCCTGGCCCTTGTGGCTCTGCCATTTTTCGGTCTGGCGTTCGATCTGGCGCGCGGTCTTTTCGACGGCGCCGGTGATGGCGGCATACATGTCGTTGGCTTCTTCCTTGGCCTCGACGCGCAGGTGATGCGGGCCCTGGACGACGACCTCGGCGATCTGCCGGTGCTTCTCAACCGCCAGAATCACATGCGCATTCAAGATGCGCGGAAAATCAGCGAGTTCATGCTCCACGCGTTCGAGCGCAAAGTCGCGCAGCGACTCCGTAACTTCCATGTGCCGACCGGTGACTGTAATCTGCATGGTCTGCCTCCTGTCCTGTTTGTGTTTGCTTTACATGCTGAACCGCGGGCCGAGGTACAGCTCGCGGCTCATCGGATCGTTGATCAAAAAGTCCCGCGTGCCCTCCCGGAGCACCTTGCCTTCGCAAATCAGATACGCGCGATCCACCACCGCCAAGGTCTCGCGCACATTGTGATCCGTAATCAAAATTCCCAATCCTTTGGCCTTCAGGCCGATGATGATCTGCTGCACATCATACACCGCCAAGGGATCTACGCCACTAAACGGTTCATCCAGCAGGATCAGTGCCGGGTTGGTGACGAGCGCGCGCGTGATCTCCAGACGCCGCCGCTCGCCGCCGGACAGCGTGTAGGCCTTCTGCTTGCCGAGGTGCGCGATCTTCAGCTCGTCGAGCAGCTCGGCGAGCCGCGCGCGGCGTTCGCGCCCGGAGAGCGGCAAAGTTTCGAGAATGGCCATCACATTTTCTTCGACAGTCAGTTGCCGGAAAATGCTCGGTTCCTGCGAAAGATAGCCGAGACCCATGCGCGCGCGGCGGTACATCGGCGCGTTCGTCACGTCCTGTCCCTGGAAAAAAACCTGGCCGGCGGTCGGCTGGATCAGCCCGACGATCATGTAGAAGCTCGTCGTCTTGCCCGCACCGTTCGGGCCGAGCAGCCCGACGATTTCGCCGCGACCGACGTTGACATTCACGCCGTTGACGACGCGGCGGCGGTGATAGGCCTTCACCAGCTCGCGCGTCTCGGCGAGCACGGTGCTATTTGAAGAATTGCTCACGCGCTCCACCTTTTTCCGGATAGACCACGAGCCGCGCGCGCGGATGCACCAGGATCCGGCTCTCGTTGCGGAACATCGTGATCTCGTCGCCTTCGAGCATGTCCTTGCCGCGCATCACGCGCGGCTTGCCGGCGAGCACGATCTTGCCGGACTCGATGTCGTAGGTCGCGGTCTCCGACTTCGCCACCTTGTCGGTCTGGCGGATATTGACCTTACCCTCGGCTTTGATCGTCTTGATCTTGTTGTTACTGTCGAACGTCACGGTCAATTTTTCACTGGTCAGCTGCATCTGCGGGTCGGTGACGACCACGTTGCCCTCGAACATGGCGAAATGTTTTTTGTAATCGGCCGTGAGCTGGTCGGCGGTGATGATCGTCACCTCTTCCTCGGCCTCTTCCTTTTTGGCGGCAGCCTTGTCGGCGGCGCCGGCCGCGCCGCTGGCGAGCAGCAGCCCGAACAAACCGTAGATGAAAAACTTTTTCACGGGATGAATCCTTCCTGCTTGCGCGCGCCTTTGAGCACAACGCGCACCTGGCTCTTGATCACCAACCGCTCGCTGCGCCGATCAAATTCGAAGCCCTTGCCGGTGATGATCACATCGGGCCGCGCGATACGCACCGTGCCGGTCGAATTGGCGGTGCCCTGCTCGCGGTCATAGAAACATTGCGGCGCGCTGATGCGCACATCGCTCTGCGTGCCGCCGCCGCTGAACACCTCGTAGTTGAGCTGCTCCACCTCGATGGGGCCGCTCAAGGGAATCGTGGCGTGGTCGCCGCAGAGGAGGCTCTTGAGCTTGCCCTGGTCGTCGTATTCCGGTACGCGCAACCCCGTGATCGTCTGCCGATCGGCGGTCTGCGCCAGCGCGAGACACCCCAGAGCCAGCAGACCGGCGACGAGAATTTTTTTCCTTCCAACCATCATGCTTCCACTTTTCGTTTCCGACAAAAGCTAACCCTGCCGCGCGATGCCGTCAATCGCGATCAACTGGCGCCATAGTTTTTTGAGCGCGGCAAAGGCGATCGCGTTCGCCGCATCGCTCAACGCCTCGCGCGGCTTGACGTGCGTCTCGATGAACACGCCGTCGCAGCCCGTCGCCACCGCCGCGCGCGCGAGCGCCGGCGCGAAGCGGCCGTCGCCGCCGGAGGAGGCACCCGCGCCGCCGGGCAACTGCACGCTGTGCGTCGCGTCGAAGATCACCGGATAGCCCAGCTCGCGCAAGAGCAACAGGCTGCGCATATCGGCGACGAGATTGTTGTAGCCGAAGCTCGCACCGCGCTCGGTGACGAGGATGCGCTGGTTGCCGGTGCTCTCGATCTTGGCGATGGCGTGGATCATGTCGCGCGGCGCGAGGAACTGGCCCTTCTTGATGTTCGCCACCGCTCCGCTCGCGCCGACCGCGAGCAGCAGATCGGTCTGGCGGGAAAGAAACGCGGGGATCTGCAACACGTCCGCCACTTGCGCGGCGGCCTCGACCTGCCCCACTTCGTGGACGTCGGTCAGGATCGGCACGCCGAATTTTTCCTTCACCTCGCGTAAAATATCCAAACCGGCGACGAGCCCTGGCCCGCGGTAGGAGGTGAGCGAGGTACGGTTCGCCTTGTCGAACGACGCCTTGAAGATGAACGGAATTTTTTCCGCGCGCGCGAGCTGCACCAGCTTGCCCGCGAGGTCGAGGCAACCCGCGCGGCTCTCGATGACGCACGGCCCGGCGATTAGCGCCAGCGGCGCGCCGCCACCGAACCGCACACCGCTCACATTGATTTTTTTCGTCATGCCAGTCCTGCTTTCCGCAGCGCCGCTTCCGCACGACCGACGTCCTCGGGCGTATCCACGCCGAGGCCGACATCGTTGGTTTCGAGCACCTTCATCCGACAGCCGAGCCAGAGCGCGCGCAGTTGTTCGAGCTTCTCGGTTTTTTCCAGCACGCACGGCGGCTCCTTCACAAGCCGCTCGAGGAAGGTGCGGCGATAGGCATAGATGCCGATGTGCCGCCAGTGCAGCCCGGCCGGCGCCGCGCCTTCCGCGGCGTCGCGGACGAACGGAATCGTCGCGCGGGAAAAATAGAGCGCCGCGCCATCGGCCGCGCGCACCACCTTGACCACGCTGGGCGCGTCGAGGTCGCGCGCCTCGCGGATCGGCGCGGCCGCGGTCGCCATGTCCCAGCGTTGGTCGCCGGAGAGCGTACGGCCGAGTTCATCAATCAGCGCGGGATCAATCAGCGGCTCGTCGCCCTGAATGTTGATGACCACGTCGGCGGCGCAACCACGTACGGCCTCGGCGATGCGGTCGGTGCCGGAGGGATGCTCGGGCGAGGTCATCGCGACCTCGGCGCCGAAATTCTGCGCGGCGACACGGATGCGCTCGTCATCTGTCGCCACGAGCAGACGGTCGAGCGCCTGCGCCTGCCGCGCGCGCTCGACGACCCATTGCAGCAGCGGCTTGCCGAGGATGGGGAACAAAATTTTGCCGGGGAAACGCGTGGAGCCCCAGCGCGCCGGGATGACGCCGATGATGCCGGTCATTTCTTCTTCGTGTCCTTCGCGGGCTTGGCGCCGGCGTCCGGCTTGGCGGGTGTCGTTTCGCCGTTCAGCGTCTTCTTCGCGTTGCGAATGTCCTTGTCCCAATCGCTCTGTTCCTTGCTGTGCTTGACGGACACGATGACGTCTTCCGATTCCGGGTCCACGAAAATCATCGCCGGCAGCGCGTCGCGTAATTCACCGGCGGCCTCGCCGGCCTTGCCCTGCAAGAGCTTGAGATCCTTGAGGTCGCAATAGACCAGCACGCCCATCGAACGCGCGTGTTGCAAAGCATACTGCGTATCTTGTTGCAGCGTGCCCTTTTTCGCACCCTCTTCGCTCATGACGATGGCGATGGGTTTTTTCTTGGCCTTCGCCTCGCCCTTGATCTTGTCGTAGTCCTTGATGCGCTCGACGGATTTGGGCACCTTGACTTCCATGGGCTTCGGCTTCGGCGGATTGCGCAACCCGGCGAGGCCGGCCTGTCCTAGCGCCACGCTCTGCATTCCAAAACCCAACACCAACGCACATACGATCCAGCGTTTCATATGGTTCTCCGGTTTGAGGGCCGCGGGCAGCATAGCCACCCCACTGCCGTTTTCCAAGGCTTGGAAAATCCGCGCGCCAGTTTTCAATTAGGCGGGAAGTTCATCATCACCTTACAAAACGGCGTTGTGTATTAGGGTCTACCTCCGCAAGGCGCATTCATCCAGCTTCTATCTCGAACCCGTGGACGACCGTTGGTCCTTATCCGCACAGCTGCCGTCCGCATGATGCTGGTGACTCCAGCGCAACGGATAACCCCTTGGCGAGCGGTCTCGTGCTTGGTATAAACATCCCGGACTTTTAAAAGTCCGGGATGAATAGAGGAGGAAGAATATGGATGAAATCATCGTTCGAGCAACACGAGCGGTGGCTTCCTATCCGCGCCTGCGGATGCTGGCCATCCTCACACAAGGAGAACAGACACCGACCCAGATGGCGCAGATGCTGCATCTGCCGCTCTGCGCTATCTCGCTGCATCTC
>TBL_comb47_HYPODRAFT_10005975_pt1 | contig 13341 bp, 7 predicted proteins | sample TroBogypolimnion_40_FD_10682 | JGI IMG/M metagenome (IMG submission 10682)
GCGACTGCTATCTGGGATGCATGTTTGCGTGGTATGTTCGGCAGGAAGCATCTGCGAAGGTTCTGTGATTGGTGCCGGGTCGGTTGTAGTGAATGAAATCCAGCCATTTTCAGTAGCGGTCGGAGTCCCAGCCAAAGTTATTAAGAAACGTGTTTAAATGAAGAAACTATTTGTTATCGGCGATAACATGTAATGCGATTACGGCAAAGACGATGAATCCCGTAGTTGATCAGCCATATCCCCCGTTACAAGCGCCGCAGGAAAGCGCCTCTTGCCGGGGATTATGGGCATTAAGTCATGGTCGGCGTGATGGTACGGTATTCGTGAGCTTGAATTTAGTTTCAATTTTGGGGCTGTGCTGACCTGTATTTTGATGGTGTTGTGCCTGTAATTTTCCTGAATTCCTTTGAAAAATAATTGCTGTCATTAAAGCCGGTGTTAAATGCTATTTCATCAATACTCATCATGGTGGCCCCCAGCAGTTCGCATGCGCAATTTATTCTCAGCTTGATAAGGTATTCCTTGGGAGAATAGCCGTTAACACGTTTGAAATGCCGGCGTAGCGAACGCGTTGACATTCCAGAAGCATCGGCGAGTTTTTCTATGGATATTTTTTCTTTGAAATGTATATGCATATATTCTATCGTACGGCTGATGCCAATATGTGGAGTGAGAATATTTTCAACACTATCAGCGATGGCTCTTGCCAGAAACATTATTATCTGCATAAATAATCCTGTTGCCATGAATTGAAAGCCGGGCTTATGTTCATTAAGTTCAATTTCCAGCTCTCCAGCCAGGGAAAGGACTTTTTCCAACTCAAAATCGGGGATATTAAAAATTTCATGAGATTCAGTCCTGCCTTTGAAGATCATATTGAAACATGGCATCGAATAAACATCAAGCAATGGCAACGGCAACAAATCTGCATCAAAAATGATGTTCAAAAGATTAATGTCTTCCTGTATATATTCATGATAAACACCTTTGGGAATTACAAAAATATTCCCCCTCGTCAGCTCGGCAGGTGGATCGTCGCCTATTGAATGCAATCCTTTCCCTTCATATATAATGACTAGTTCTGTAAATTCGTGACAATGCATGCCTGTTGCATCCTGCGGAGCCATCCTGACTATCTTCAATGGAAAGTCCCGGTCTTGGATCCTCGTTTGAAAATCAAATGTTCTTTTTGACCCCATGTTGTCCGATTTGTACTATAGTTTGTCCGAAAAATTAAGGTTTACTATTCTGCGAAGAACTATAATATCTATAAATCTTAATTCAATATGGGATTGGAATGAAAAAAGAAAAAACATACCTTTCAGCACAATATTTTCTGAATCACAAGCTTGATCCTGAAGAAGTAAGGTGGCAGATAAGGGAATTGGCGGACAAAGGTTATCAGGGGGTATTCGCCCATGCCCGACAGGGATTACTCACTCCTTACATGTCAGAGGATTGGTGGAACATCATTAACGTAATTATTCAGGAATGCGAATTGACCGGCATGAAATTCCAGATCTGGGATGAGGATTATTTCCCCAGCGGCATTGCCGGCGGTAGAATCGCGTGGGAACATCCTGAAATGGCAGGTCGGAACATGAATTTCACTATCAATATCTTCGATAATTGCGATGAGATCGAGCTTGATTTCAAAAAGGGCTACCTGCTAAAAGCTTTCGCCATTGAACTGGATGCCGATAATCAATGCTTGAAATCAATTGACATTACCGGATACTGCGGCACCAGACGGCAGGAATGGACTGAACGCAGTGTCCAGCATACGCTGTATTCGCCCTTGCTGGCGTTAAGCGGAAATCCGCATTGGCGGTGCAATTTCACCGAGAACCGTTTTGCCGTCTGCTGGAAACCGGAGAAAAAGGCCAGATATGCAGTTATCGGCGTTACGGTTGAATTAAATTTCAACCGTACCTGTCTAATGGATCCGCGCACAACCAAAGCCATGCTGGATTCAACCTATGAAGAGTACTATAAAAGATATGGTAAATATTTCGGCAAGTTGATGGACAGCGTTTTCTTTGACGAACCGTCCAACGGCTGTGATATTTATCCGTGGTCTATCGATTTTGCTCAGGAATTCCTCAGGGATCACGTTTATGATATTGTAGAAAATCTCCATCATCTGGCTTGGGACATCGACGAAAGTTCACCTGCCGTCCGGGGGCATTTCCGGGCCACGCAACACCGGCTGATGGCGGCAAATTACCTGGAACAATCACGCGAGTGGTGTCATCAGCGGAATATAGTTTTAAGTGGACATTTGACGCGCACGGAGTGGCTCTCTATGAATGCCGCGGCTTGGCCGAATGAATTACGCTGCTATAAATATGTTGACATTCCATGCTGCGACCCGCTCGGCAAGGCTTACGGGTTCAAAGATACCGCGGCCTACCATACTGGCATCAAAGTTGTTGCATCGGCGGCGCATATTTTCGGCAAAGAGCTGGCGGGGAGCGACTGCCTGGCGGTTATCGGCGATGAAGTGTCATTGCGTGACCTGAAAGGAATGCTGGACTATCAGATGGCGCTGGGAGTAAATTACTTTGTCGCTCACGGGTATTCGTATTCGATTGACGGGCCGCGTAAGGATGAAGTTCCCCCGTCAATTTTTTATCAGCACAGCGAATGGGGTTACATGAACTGCCTTTCGGAGTATGTGAAAAACGTATGCGGCAGACTTTCCAAAGCCGTGCCCGTCTGCAACATCCTCATGCTCTATTCTTCAACGAGCTTGGCATGCCAGCAGAAACCTGACAACGATGTATGGAGTTTTAAACATAATGCATGGTGTGTGCTCGAAGATGAGAAGAAAACCCACGCACTGGTTGATGATTTGCTCTCAGCGCAACGAGATTTTGATTTTATCGATGAAATCACGCTCTGCGAACTTGTTTCTGAAGAAGGTATTTTAAATCACCATAATAACTATAGCGCTATAGTACTGCCATATGTGAAATTTATACCTGAAAATACGGCGCAGGCGTTGTATAGATATGTATCAAACGGCGGGCGGGTCATCATGGTCACGGAGATTCCGGTTGTCTTGTCAGCGAAGCCGGATAAACTGAACATTCAAGGCATGGAACTGGTCAATGGCAATCCTGCTGATATATTGCCTGCGATTGCAAAAATTAAAGGCAACGGCGCGGAGGACGTTTTTGTCAGCAGATATGTTGAAAACAATAAATCCATTTTCTTCCTATATAACCGTTCAAAAAATGTTTTCAGCGGTTTATGTGAGGGTATTCCAGTTGAAATTCAGCCGGTTTCAGGACTTATGCTCGACGACGCCTATAAACTTGAAACCACCAGAAAAAAAGTCCTAGATCTGAACAGTGACTGGCAGGTGGAGTTCGGAGAAAACCAGCTTGCCATGAGTTTTATGCATGTTTTTGCAGATGCTGAAATTGAAAAAGCCGACTATGGACAGGGTAAGCCCTTTGATTTGATGAGGCGCGAAAAAAATCCAGTCCCATCCGGTAGTTCTAAAGTCATGTATCGGTTTCGCTTCACCAGTTCCGGCAATATTTCCGGCGCAAAGATTGTGATGGAGAAAAGCTCTGTTTCAGGGGCCTGGAAAGTCTATGTAAACGGAACACTTATAGATAAATGGGCGAAAAAGCGTTTTTATGATTGCAATAATATCTATGCAGATATAGAATTAAAACAGGGTAACTCGCCGCTGGTCAATGTGATAGACATCATAACTGAAGGTGGAGAATTGAATGAAGCACCGTACCTGTATGGAAATTTCAGATGCTCATATTCACACGGGCACCGGTCATTCCCGGATATTTCCGCAACGGAAAGAAAATTTGAACCCGGGATTCTGTCCGGTTGGGCGGACTGGGGCTACTCCACATATTCCGGCAAGGCAGTCTATGCGAAAACATTTGAAATTGATCAAGATGGAATATATATGCTGGATCTTGGACGAGTGGAGGATATTGCTGAAATCTCTATAGATAACATTCCTCGCATAATTCTGGCTTGGCCCCCATACCAACACAATTTTGATTTTTCTCCCGGATTTCACCAAATCCGGATAACCGTGACCAACGCTTCCGGTAATATGTTCAGGCATGCCAATCTGCCTGCCGGCCTTATAGGTCCAGTCAGAATATTAACTGCATCACAAAATTGAGGATCGGGGAAAATAGTTTTGAAAAAATACATTAAAATTAACTACTAACTAAAAAGAAGATCGGCAAAATGAAATCTCAACTACTAACTACTAACTAAAAAGAAGATCGGCAAAATTAAATCTCAACTACTAACTAAAACTAAAAAGGAGAACGGCAAAATGAGAGATGTAAAAAGTTGTAAGTCGTTGAATTTCACACTTATAGAATTGCTTGTAGTGATCGCTATTATAGCAATTTTAGCCGGCATGCTATTACCCGCGCTAAATAAAGCCCGGGAAAAAGCTAAGGCCACTGGTTGCATTAGCAACTTAAAGCAACTCGGCACCGCAACCGAGAGCTATATTAATGATTACAACGGTTTTTACCCCAATTATTCTTCCAATGCCGGGGAAGAGGCTTTGTGGTCCAAACTGCTTCCCTACTACAAAAACCGCAAAGTCGCTCAATGCCCGTCTCGTCCGTTCATAGCTGGCTATCCGACATATGACTTTAATCTATACACTATAGCAGGGCAAGATAACGCTTACAACACATACCAACAGGTTTACAACATTAAAAGGATTAAGTACCCTTCAGTATTGACTATCATTAATGAGAAGAACAAATATGGAAATCCATATTGGATGTCAACTGCAAGCTGGATTATTGATGCCGACAAATATAATTTTTTCGGCTATCACGGAGGCCGGGGGAACTGCCTGTTCGCTGATTGCCATGTAATGACTGTCTCAATGGCGACATACTACAGCTGGCCGGCTGGTAATGCTATGATGGCAATAACATATCCAAGATAGCACAGGCTCCATGTAGATATTAAGCTGTAAATAATTTTAATATAGTTTATGAGCGACTTTTATATGGCATGAAAAATGGTTTTTAGTCAAAACATGAGAGAAAACTCCTCCAGCGGCGCAGGAAATGACTGAAAAAGCAAATAAAATAATTTTGCATTTAGTGGGGGTATTTTAGTTCGTTGAGGTTCTATACTTAGCAGTCAGAGAACGCGTTTTTTTACAGTTCCATCACGACTGCAATAAAAAGTCAAACCATAGTCGAACATCAGATTCAAGTTAGGCAGATAAATTCAAAAAATAGGAAAATTTAAGATGAAATATCAAATCATAAAATCGTTTGTTTGGGTGTCTCTGATCATATGCATCGTGACATTGACAGCCTTCCATCTGTATGCAGCAGATCAAAAAACTGTGGAAGCAACGCAAGATGAAGTTATTTCGGAAGAAATAAAACCTGAAGCAATTAAAGCAGAACAAGGATTTTGTTATGTTGGAGTTCTTACCATGGGACGTAAGGGAGACAAACTGGATGAAAATAAAAAAGAGAATCAGTCTAAATGTATTTTGCTTGAAGATGGCAAACCGCTGGGATTGCCACATTCCGCGCATAAAGAGATTCGTGAAATAGGCAAAGGGAAATACAGCCATTGGTCAGAGAGACTTATTTATTTTTCATCCAGTGACAACTCAGATCCGAGGACAAATGGTCGAAAATACGTACTGGTAACAACTAAATATCCCAGAACTGGCGACACAATATAGTTGGTACTCGGAAGTTTTCATCTAGGCTAAAATATCCAAGATAGCACAGTAACATACAACTATGGAGTGATAAATGATTGAAAAATAGCTATTTGTGTAAATTTTATTTGACCGGGGAAAATTGGATTTTCTGCGGTGCAAAAAAGAATTTTTAGTAAAATATGAGAAAAAACAACCCCGGTGGCGCAGGTGGTTGCTAAAAAATCAAATAAACGCATTTTGTACTTAGGTATGGGAATTTAGTCTTTTAGCCCTTCCTGACCGTCCGAGAAAAAGTATTTTTTTTAATAGTTGCATTCCGTCGGCATTAAAGCCGCGACCATTATCGAACATCAGGCACCTGTTCGATAGTTAGTTCTAAAAAATAAGGAAAAATTAGATGAAATATCAAATTCGAAAATTGCTTATATTGGCGTCAAAGATACTATGCTTCGTAACATTACCTGCCTGCCAGTTGTATGCGGCAGATCAAACCCAGTTCGACAGACTCAAATCGAATGAGAATCTTTCGGATGTCAAACAAACTATCAATGTGAAAGACAAAGGCGCAATCGGAGATGGTGTTGCAAATGACACCGCAGCTATTCAAGCAGTCATCGACAAAATAGAAGGAACTGGTGGAACGGTCTTCATCCCGGATGGCACCTATATGATTGATGCGCTGACGTCTCTAAGAATAAAAAGTAAGATGACTCTGCGCTTGAGTGGTGGAGCTATATTGAAGGCTATCCCCAATAAGGAGGTTAAATATCATATCATCCTAATCGCTGGAGTATCTAATGTAAATATCATCGGCGGTACTGTACAGGGTGATCGTGCAACGCACACCGGTACCTCCGGCGAATGGGGAATGGGTATTAGAATTTGTAACTCTATGAATGTATTAATAGATGGTGTAACTGCAAAAGATTGCTGGGGGGATGGATTTGAAATTGACAGAGGCATTAGTAATAATATCCTCAATGACGTGATGCCTGTTAATATTACTCTGGTAAATTGCATTGCAGACAATAACCGTCGTCAAGGATTATCGATTATCTCCGCAAACGGAGTGATCATTCAGAATTGCACTTTCAAAAACACGAATGGAGCCGACCCGCAAGCGGGTATAGATTTAGAACCAAATTGTGCAACTGATATTATCAATAATGTGCAGATTTTGAATTGTCAAATTTTCAACAACGCACGAAGTGGAATAACGACAAATGGCAAGCTGGGACGCGATGCTATAAAAAACGTGACTATCAGTGGAAATAACGTTTATAATAACGGAGAAATTGATCAGTGGTCACACGCTATAACAATCGCGTACACGTCCGGGGTAATGATTTGTGGAAACGATATCCATGACAATAAAAGAAGCGGAGTTTGCATTACTAACAAGTCTACTGGAAATACTGTTACAAATAACACAATAATTAATAATGGGAATTCTAACCGTGACGCAGGTATTGTTTTATATGGTATAAAGGGAAATTCCACAGGTAACACTATTAAGGGAAACACCGTAACAGGCAATAAACAGGCCAATATTCTCGATTGTAATGGTGGCAACACGTTTATTGGCAATATTGATTCTAATTCATCGCCCAGTCTTACCGTCAGTCATGCTACGGTTGTTGCGGGTGGCACGGTGAATGCGAGTTGGTCGCGAGTGTTTATTCCCACCTCAGCGGATTGGATTGGCATCTATGAGCAAGGCGCAACTGGCAATTCAAAGGATCTGCCATATTTTTATACCAGCGGCGGAGAAACGGTCTATGAAACGCCGCTCCCTGGAGCTACTGCTAAGAGTTCTGGAACTGCGTCAATCGTTTTTCCAGTAACCATGCCTGCAGGAACATATGAGTTGCGTCTCTACAGTTACAATACCCTGATAACCACTTCGGCACCGATTACTGTTTCCAAGGCGGACCAGACAATCACCTTTGGCGACTTGCCGATGAAGACGGTTAGAGATGCGCCGTTCACATTGTCAGCGACTGCCTCAAGCTGGATGCGGAGAGATATAATGGCAAAAGTAGTTCCATGGTAGTCTAACAATAATAGCATAGCAAAATATAATAAAAAATGTTCCAAACAGGGGAAGAGTGATTATGAGATTTTTTTTACTAATATTTTTTAACGTCTTGACGGGATTATGTTTTTTAGAAGATAGTATTGCTATAGAGAAGTCACCAGCAGCAACGAGTAAATTAAACAATCTTGATATAACAGTTCCCTATGCGCTTTGCGCCAGTACCACCGAACCCCCGGTTATCGACGGTCAACTGAATGATATCTGCTGGAAGAAATCTATAGAATTGGGGCCATTCGTCAAGATAAGTAGTGGAGAGCTCCCTCGCCAGNGAGGGCGTGCCTATCTTCTTCACGATGAAAAATACTTGTACATCGGAGTTGAGCTGGACGAGTCTTTGCTGGATGAGCGCTTTCAGCGTACACACGAGATTAAGCGTGAGATGAAAATCCGTGACTCAAGGGTTTACGAAGATGACTGTTTGGAGTTGTTTCTCCAGCCGGAGCAAACCAATGAACAATATTACCACCTTGTCGTCAATAGCCTGGGCACTCTTTACGACGCGCGTTGTAACAAAGATGGCTTAAACGACAAAAACTGGAACTCGAATGCAAAAATCGCCGTATCATCAGATCAGAGAGCGTGGAGGATAGAACTTGCAATCCCCTGGTCGGATTTCGGCATGACCGCCGAGAATGGTAAGCGTTTTCGTTTCAATATATGCCGTCACGAATGCCCGAATCAGGAATACACTGCTTGGTCACCAACAGGCAAGGGGTTCCACCAGCCAGACAAATTTGGTACGGTTGTTCTGGGGCAACCCATATTGGGATCACAACGAATGTCGCTGCCAGATTATTCTGAGGGCAGGAATGTTAACTCTATGACGCTGTTTAATCCAGCGCAGGACATCCGTAATGGAATAGTAAATACTCTTGTCAAGTACGATAATGGAGACTGGATTTCCTATGCACAGACGGTTACGATTTCGCCCACTAGCACGGTTGATGTCCAAAATTCATATCCATTAAACTCGAACGAGAATCTATGCTTGTCAATGAGTGCGTCAGCTGCAATGGCTGGCGACACCATGTGTTTTAGGTCAGATTTCATCCCAATCAAAGCTAACACCGAGTACACTGTATCGGCAATGGTCAGGGCAGATAATCTAACCAGCGGGGAACGTCCTCTGGTCTTGTCGTTGAGCAGTGTCAATACTGACCGAAAACCAATAAAGAGTTATGAGCAGGTCTTGGCTATTCCAACAGGCAGTTATGGGTGGCGCCGTATTGAGGGTAGGTGGAGGTCGGCGCCAAACGCGGCAGAAATACTTTTCTGGACGGTCAAATGGAAAGATTCCGGGGTCACAGGTAAGGTATGGATTGATGATATACGCATTTCCCCGGCAGGAAGTTACATAAATATTTTGCCTAATGGTGCGATAGAAAGGGATAATGACGGATTAGTTATCGGTTGGCCAGTCAAGTCAGGGTGGCTGATAAATCCAAGCAATGCACGAGGAGCGCATGCAAATATCGTTTTACAGCTGTATGACGGATCAGGTTCACTTCTTTACAATTCTCCGGTCATTTCTAGAGAAATTACTAAAAGAAATATGATAATCTGCAGTTCGCTTATGCTACCATCCAGTATGTCGGAATGCTCTGATATGTTGCGAGTCAAGTCCCTCTATGCGGCACCGGGGGGATACTTGTATCTTCCACTAGTCTTTCGCAGTTCCATAAAAGATAAATTGGACGGGTGTCATCTAACATTGGATGTTCCGGCGTTTCTGCAACTAGTTGACCCAATTCCACGCGCAACAATTTTGAAGAGGAAAAAAAGCGATCGTGACGGACAACCGTATATCCGATATGAACTGTTATTTCCAGCAGAAAGAGTAAGTCCGGCTGATGGGGATAAAAAAACGGCAATCATCAATCATCTCCTATTCCAATGCAAGATTACGACAGATAAACAAAACGAGTGGAGGATTTTCTACGCAGCATCGGCAGGAGGCAGGAAAGAATCGGAAAATGAAATACCTGTACTTCTATTGCCGCCACTAGAGTGGAAACGACCAGCCAATGTAATTATTGATAATTGGGCTTGTACCTCTTTTTACCGTCCTCTCGGTGTAATGAATGAAAAAGAAGTAGACATCGTTGCAAAAACTTTCCGAATGGCCGGGTTTAATCAAACAGAGAAACTACTAGGAGATAATTATATTAAGAAATATGATTTTAAAATCAAAGATGGAATTAACATAATTAATAACTCAGGGTACGGTATTGATTATTTAGCAGCTCACAAAGATGCATGTGCTGTCGATTTCAGCGGAAAAAAGGATAATACTCGTTTCTGTCCATCATATTTTTTGAGCAAAGAGAACACGCAACTGCAGAAAATTGCAGAATGGATCGAAAAGGAAGTAAAAGGCTTGACTATGATGGGCTGGGATTATGAGGTTCCGGTCACTAAGCCAGATTCAATATGCTTATGCGATCGGTGTTTGAATGCGTTCCGTAAGGCAGCTGAGATTCCATCTGACAGCCAACTGACAGCAAAAATCGTGCTTGATAAGTATAGGGAATCATGGGTTAATTTCCGATGCCGTCAAAATGCGGAGATCGCCGGACTGTTTCGTTCAATGGTTAAAAAAGGGAATCCGAAATGTTCTTTCATGGTTTATTCTTCATATCAGGGTGAGGATAGCGGGCAGTATGGTGTTGACTGGCGATACATGAGTAACTCTTGTGATATAGTTTTTTGCGGTTATGGACGATCTCAAAAGATGCTTTCCGCAACGCATAAGGCTATCGGAGACCGTCCGTTAATAGGAGGCGAACTAGCATGGTATGGAAATGATCCGTATGAAAATACGGAGATCAAGACCATTCTATTCCGCAGGCTTACTGATTGCGGCTCCGGCATTATGACCTATTTCAACTGGGTCGTTGATGGTCGCTTTTATGGTGCGGTTTCGTCAGTGGCTTGCTTTGCTGCTGATTTCGAGCCTTTTTTCGGATGGGATGTGGATGAAAATGGCGTTTACCATAGTAATTACAAGCGTGATGATACTCTTGTAGAAGTGGCTGGCGAAGGATCCAAGGATGATGTCGCAGTGCTTACACATGGTAAAGAACGGTTAATTTTTATTTTCAATGAAGGTAAGAATAACAGAAAATTCCAAATTAAAAACAACTCTTGGAGTAGTGGCATGATCTGCCTGGATTATGCTACCAAAAAAATGGTCGGTCAGAAAGTTGCGGTCGAAGTGCCGGCTCATGATATCCGTATCTTTCACGTAGTGGATGCTGATGCAATGGATATAGTTGAAGCCCCGGTGCCAATGTCCACTGTCGAGATGGAGAAGCTAGCCTGCTATCCACTGCTGGCATGGCGCGGTCAAGGCAGCCGTCCAGGTGATCAGACGTACACTCTTGAGATAAGTCGGGACGAGAAGTTTCCTGATGGGAAAACAACCCGTATAGATGGTATTGCCTCTACAAGCTATATCACCGGGGAGGGACTGCTGGCGGGCGGATCATATTTCTGGCGAGTCCGCGGAAAAGATGTTGTCTCTGGCAAGGCGGGACCGTATTCTGCCGCTGTCTCGTTTCGTGTGCCGCTCTTCAAGGATGTGTACCTGTATCCCTATGCTTTTAACCCACTAGCGAAAGATCAGGTCAATGTTGCTAATATTGAAGCGACATTGGATGATGAAATGAAGTGGATCGTTACTTTGGCGAACTCCGAGAATAAGGTTGTAAGGATATTTACAGGGAATAGTCGAGATATCAATGTGGCATGGGATGGCAAAGACAGCGAAGGGCTCCTGTGCCAGGATGGCGCATACCAATACTCCGTTAAGACAGAAAAGTTCCCCAATATTGTAATGACCGGACGAATCGTGCTAAGTAGTAGATTCGGTCTGCAGAACCCTTCACTCATGGCCTATCGGAACTTTAATTTCAAAAATCCTGAGGGATCAGTAAAACTCGAGAAAGACTATATTGTATCGCGAACCGGAACGTACTCAATCCGCATGACAGCCAATCCTCCGAAAGGGGGTGCATACTGGAGTAACTACCCGGGTGGCGGCGTGGAACCAGAAGTGGAGATTCCTGTTACTCCAGGGAAAAAGTACACCTTCAAAGCATGGGTTAAAACGGATCTTTCTTCTGGATGGAGCAATATATCCTTGGTCTTCTTTACACAGAACGGGTGGTTTTCCGGCTTGACCACTGAAAGCGGCAAGGTGCAGGGGAAGAGCGATTGGACAGAGCGGAGCGTAACCCTGACCGCACCCAAAGACGCAAAGAATGCCATCCTTTTTTTCAATGTTAAGAATGCTATTGGTTCCTGCTGGTTTGATGAAGTTTCTTTTTCCGAATCCCAATAGATATGACAAAGAATAAAATATTATCCGTGTTGTTTAATGTTAATGGTTAGTGATATTCAACTGACCCGAGAAGTGCCAGTTACTGATTCTAGATTTCTATAAAAGCAAGAAAGGGGGATTTATAATTGCTTATTTTATTGGCCATATTGAGTTGATCTTTTAACAAAATAAAAAAGGAAACAAAAAATGGATTCAAGTAGTTGTCTGTTAAAATTATGTATCGTTTTTTTTATGGTTTTGGGTTGTAATATATCCCGAGGAGATGAAAATTTACTGTTAAACGAATCCTTTGAAACAGCCGGAGCAGTGAATATTGCCTTGAATTGGGATGTTTATAAGTGTGGGTACACCAGAAGCGACGATGTCAGTAATTCAGGATCATGGAGCTGTAAAATTACAGGTAACGGAGGAGAAAACGAAATCGGCTTGGGAGGAACTTTTTTTAACATTAATTCTGGATTCCCCGCATCCGGTACATTTAATGTATCCAGTAATATTTACATGGCGTCTTATACTCAGGGCAGGATATATGGCACATATGTTTCGGTAAAATACGCGGATTCGTCTCAAGAGATATTTAATTCAATCTTATCTGTTGCCGAAATAACCGAAAATATGCATAAATGGAAAAAGTATAATCTCTCTTTTACAACTAATGCCAGCAAAACTATTTCTTCAATATCATGTTGGTGTTTAGTCTGGGCGGTAAATGGGAAAAAGTTTATTGGAACAGTTTATTTTGATGATGTGAATATTACAATCTTAAAGCCTGTCCTATAAATACTAGATGAATCAAAATAATTTGCCGGTATCTATGACATCTTGAGTTAGATACTGATCCGAAAAATAATCATATGTCATAATTATTTATGAAATTATGCAAATGAGGTTAAGTCGATTAACCTGCTACAAAAAATGATAGCTGATTATCTTTCGGCGCAATAGCTATTCAGAATGTTGGACAGTAGTATTTCCAATAAATATGTGTAGAGCGTTCTTTTCTGTAATCTATGCTAAAACAAAAAATAAATTGAACTACCTCGAAAATAAGTTTTGAAAAATAGTCTAAAAAGAGTAAGAGTTTAGTTCAAAAAAGCTAAGTACAAATGAATAAAAATGGCAAAACAGAAAAACGCACATGGATAGATTCCCGGAAAATATTTTCCGATAATCCGGTTAGTTTCTCTGTTTGTCAGG
>TBL_comb47_HYPODRAFT_10005977_pt1 | contig 13339 bp, 9 predicted proteins | sample TroBogypolimnion_40_FD_10682 | JGI IMG/M metagenome (IMG submission 10682)
CCGACCATTTTGCGGCGCACCAGGGGGTGGAGGACGACGACATGAATGTGATTTGCCTCGGCGGAAGGATCACGGGAATAGAAACGGCGGCAGAGCTGGTGGAGGCTTTTCTGGAAGCCCGGTTCACAAACGGTGAGCGGCACCTCCGCCGACTGGCGAAAGCCGATCCTTCCAGGCGAAAAATATAATTTGCAGCTTAATGCCTTTGTGGCTATTTTGCGTCTGCCACGAAGACACCAAGCCACAAAGGTTTCACAAAGGAATTACTTCGCTGGTGCGGAGAGATTCGCATCTAATAAGAAAGGATGTATCACAGAGTTTCACAGAGGATAATAAAAGAAGATAAATCACTGAGATGCGCAGAGGACAGCTAAAGAAAGGAGGTCACAGAGGTATAAATCACAAGTGATTTATGTGCTTCTCATTGTTATAAGGGATCGTAGCGTAGCCTTAAAAATCAAAATTAGCTGTCTATATTGGTGACCTTAAAACTGATGTCCTATTTCATGGATTGCAAATCCGCACCAGCAATGGGCATTACAATATCCTTAGCAATTCTTCCCAGTTGCTTACCCGCTGCCAGGTCTCGTCCGGCAAGAGCAGGTTGTGCGGCTGCGTGAAAAGGATCTTCCTGCCGGGAAAGTAATTCAGGTTCTTGGGATGGTCGTCGATCATGATCTCGCCCCGGATGACAGACTTGTCGCCGCAAAAGACCAGCTGGGTCCAGGAGATGAAGGGGTAGAACTCGGCCATCCACATACGCTTCTCGAACAAACTGTCGGGAAACTCCATCGCAGAGGAGACAACCACCACCTTGTATTTTTCGTTGAGGTATCTCAATCCCTCTACACTTCCCGACATCACGGGAGCGGTGCGGAAGAAATCCTTCGAATGAACGTGCTTTTCGTAATGGGGGAAGGCCTCCGCCTCCAGTTTCCCGAGCAGTGAATCCGGCGCGAGGCTCACCCCCGTCTCCTCCCGCTCGAGGCGAAGAAACTGGGAATACACATCCGCAAGGACGCCATCCATATCAACCAAAAGTTGTTCCATAGAAAAAATTGCACGGAGTTGCACAGAGAACATTCCTGAAACACAGATCACAGAGGAAAGAATCACCACTGTCAACTGTCGTTTCCAGACATTGCGAATATAGAAGTTTGCAGGGAGATTCGCATCTAATAAGAAAGGATGTATCACAGAGTTTCACAGAGGATAATAAAAGAAGATAAATCACTGAGATGCACAGAGGATAGCTAAAGAAAGGAGGTCACAGAGGTATAAATCACAAGTGATTTATGTGCTTCTCATGGTTATAAGGGATCGTAGCGTAGCCTTAAAAATCAAAATTAGCAGTCAATTTTGGTGACTTTAATGCTGATGTCCTATTTCACGGATTGCAAATCCGCACCAGCAGAGTTTGCAGGGAGATTCGCATCTAATAAGAAAGGATGTATCACAGAGTTTCACAGAGGATAATAAAAGAAGATAAATCACTGAGATGCACAGAGGATAGCTAAAGAAAGGAGGTCACAGAGGGATAGATCACAAGTGATTTATGTGCTTCTCATAGTTATAAGGGATCGTAGCGTAGCCTTAAAAATCAAAATTAGCAGTCAATAGTTGTGACCTTAAAACTGATGTTCTATTTCATGGATTGCAAATCCATCACCTGCGGGGCGCGGATTGCAAATCCGCACCAGCAATGGAATTTTACACCGAGTTTCGATTGTGTCACGGAGTTTCACAGAGAATAATTCTGGAGGATATTTTTAAGATGTTTAACGGAGGAGGGCAATGGCATAGTTGCCATAGAGCCAAATATCACAGGCGATTTACACCTCTGTGATCTCCGTGTAACCAATTCCAGCTAAGTCAGGTGCTACGCCTTCAAGGTGAAGATATCACCAACCTCCCCGGAAGGGGTCACAAAAGCAGGGAAAATGATCCTTTTCGGAGGCCTTGTTCCTCCATTTTTGGCCCTTTTGGCCCGTTAACTGATCCTTTCCAATGTTAAGTAATTGATAAAATAGTAACCCTTTCAATCTGCTAACTGACCTTAATTTAATTCAGATTACGGCAGCCAGAGGACGAAATTTTCCTGCCAATCAGGTTGCGCCGGGAGTCGTCCGGTCGTTCCTGCAAATTGGAAGGGTTATTTTGCGGAATATTTTTCAATTGACTGAAATACAATCTTTTCTGTGGATGAAGTTCGGATTGGACGATCTAAATAGAAGGCTTCTAAATAAGCACAAATCCCCAACGATGCAGCTCCGTTTGGAAAGTTCAAACCAACGGAAAATGCACTGTTAAGTTAAGATTAACAGTTTTGGAAGGGCGATGTTAAGCCATTGCGAAGGAGTAACGTAAGGGGTAAGAGCGCGTCTAAAGTAGTGTATATAAACATCAAGTATTTATCAATTTTAGAAAAATGAAGAAGTTAAGAATGGCATCTGTCGCCCTTACGGTTGTTTTGGGAATGACGCAAATGAATGCCAACAGTGCTACCAACAACGGCGTAGCAACCAGTGTGAGCAAGTCTGCAGTGAAGAACTATAATTTGGTCGAAGCCGGCCGCGTGAGTGCACGCACCCAGGGCAGATTCAACCAGGAGTTTGGCAACTCATCCAGCGCCGTGTGGGAAAAATCAGGAACCCTCGACAAGGTCACCTTCGTGAAGGATGGCGAGAAGAGGATGGCCTATTACAACAAGGATTCGAAACTGGTTGGAACCGGTTCGGAAGGCATCTCGGCCGGCATGCCGGCTCAGGCGGTAGCCGGACTGAAGAGCCAGTACAAGGCTTATTCGATCGGATCCGTGATCTTTTTCGATCGCAACGAGGCCAACGCCATCTCCAAGTTGGTGTACGGCACGAAGCTGAAGGAAGAGAGCTACCTGGTAGAGCTCAACGGCGAAGGCAAGAAGATCATTGTGGAGGTAAAGGTGAAGGGCGAAACAGCCGTGATCAGCAACATCTGATCGGAACGTTTCCCCTGGCAACCGAAACTTGTTTTCGGTCCGGCACCCGCTTTACCTGATTGAAAGTTTAAAGACACCTGCACTGAGAATGTGCGGGTGTTTTTTTTTGCCGGAAGATCTTTTCTGCCACGAAGCCACAAAGGCACTCCAGCAGATAAATTAGAATTTAATTCATTTTTTGTTGCTATCTTTGCAACAACATCAAGAACCCTTCAATGGGTACCAACCGAGAGACAACACTCCACGGTGGTCAGAAGATGAGGACATTCGTCAAAAATAAATGAGCAATCCTTTTGTCTTTCTTCCTGGTGTTTGGTTTAACTTTTTAAAAAAATCAAACATGAAAAAAAAACGCGTTCCCTACAGTTCCGGGGTTACCCTGGTAATTGAGAATTACAATGAAATTGTCTGTTATTCGCATGCCGTACAGGCTATGACCTACGACAACATGATCCACCAAATGGAAATGAGGAAGAAGCATCCGGAATCCGACCCATTGGGATTTGAATTTGAAGAACCCAACTCCATGTATGGGGTCGGTTTCTACCAGGGTTACCCTTGCGACATTATTTTGGTGGACGGGTACGACAACATTTTAGGCAGCTGGACAGAACCTGACTTTTCCGAAAACCAAGGGCGCCGAAATTTTGACGGCATCAAGATTCTATTGCTTTGCCCAAAAGGTTTTATCAAGGATTCCGGCATCATCCAGGGAGTCAGCAAACTTACGCTCAGGTCAAGCATGGCCTGGGCGGCAATACATACCAATGAGGTCTATGCGAAAGAACTAAAAGCCATGACGGATCAGGAAATCATCGATTCCTTAAACCTATAGGTCGGCAAAGGGTACATGGGGAATCTAGGGAACTGCATGAGGTTGGCTATCGGCAAGGAGATCCTTGCCAGATCCTTCGACTATTCCATCATCTTCCGTCCAGGAACGAACCGATCCTGCGATTCAGTTTCCATGCAGAAAAGAGTAAAGTTGGTGGAGAACAGGCTGGAGTTTGAATAGTGAATTTAAAAAGCAATACAGCGAGTGCGAATTGGTAATCTCACGATGATGCGGATTTGCAAATCCGCATCAGCTGATTTCTTGCCCGTCAGGGCATCAAGCGCTTCATTCATTCAAATTCGCACCAGTTCGATCAAAATATAGCCTTCCTCCACTTGCCTGCAAGTTGGAAATTGACTATCTTGCAGAGAACCCAAAAAACCCATACCAAAACGCACAAATGCAAATACAAACCCTTTACCAGGAGGCCATCCGTTTTGCCGCCGCCAAGCACCTGGTGCAAGACCAGAAAATCCCGGGAACGGACCTTCCCTATGTGGTTCATCTGAGCAATGTGGCGATGGAGATCTTGCTGGCAGGCGAGCACTCGGAAAAATTCGATCTGGGATTTGCGGTACAGGTGGCCCTGCTGCACGATACGCTGGAAGATACCGACACCACCCCGGAGGAGCTGGTAAAGTGGTTTGGATACGAGGTGGCGGAAGCGGTCGCCGCGCTGTCGAAGAACCCGAAGCTGCCCAAGGCGGAACAGATGGTGGATAGTCTGGCGCGGATCAGGAAGCTGAGACCGGAAGTCTGGGCGGTGAAGATGGCCGACCGGATCACCAACCTGCAGCCCCCGCCCCCGCACTGGAACCAGGCAAAGATTACCAATTATAGTGAAGAGGCCTTCCTGATCCATGCTGCGCTCCGGCAAGGAAACGATTATCTGGCCTATCGTCTGGAAGGAAAGGTCCTGGAGTATGCCAAGATGTATGACATCCCCATGCGAAAGGAAGACAGAACACTCCTACTGCAAGTTGGTGGGGAAGGAGGATCCATTCAGCTCGTAAAAATTGAGGATTATTTCCTCTACTCCACCGATGAAACGACCCTCAGTGAGTTCGTTCCCGAACTAAAACCGGAGGAGCTAACGTCGAAGTCAGATGTTTTCACCTCCTTCGACAAGGCGATGGTGAGCCTGCTGAACAGGTACCCTGTGTTCGAGCTCTATCCCGTCGCCGTTCATCCCGATTTCAGGGAGAAGGTGATTCCTTATTACCAGACTTTTGTTTTGCAACCCCATCACGATAGGAACTGGTCCAATCATGAATGGGAGGAAATGTTGTTTGGGAAAGGGTAAATATCAAGCTGGTGCGCCCCGCAAACCGGAGATTCGTAATCTCCATCTTTGTCGTGCAATGGAAAATATTGGCTAAATTGGGGATTGAATGGATTGCAAATCCATTGCCTGCGTGGCCCGTAAATATTCAACAAATCGTCTCAGACGATAGGAGATAAACCCCTCGTTACCGCCGCGCTCAAACGAGGGGGAGCGAAGGAAGCGGTAAAAAAGCACCTGTTGGTCTCTAAATCTAAATTTTAGGCACTAATTAAAAATTCAAATTGCACCGGATTTTTAGGAACGATTGTCTCCATTTATATTGTTTAATAAATCATTTTTCATCCTCTTTTGTTGCTTATATTTTTTACTTTTATTCAATTTTTGAATTGTCAGAAATTGAATAAAAGTAAAAATGGCGAAGTCTAAGCGTGCTTAAACATATTTTAGAAATTACAGTCGCCATTTTATTTAAATATAATCTCTAAACCGAATGCGAGGGGTAACTCACCTATCGTTTTTTTTATTTAACTAAAATATGCCCATTAGATTTATTGACTTATTTGCTGGTTTGGGAGGAATCCGTATTGGGTTTGAGCAAGCTGCTCGAGATTTAGGATATGAACCGAAATGCGTTTTTACATCGGAAATTAAAGAAAGTGCTTTAAAGGCTTTAAATACAAATTTTCCAAATGAGGATATTGCTAAACAAGATATTATCAAGGTTAAAGGGGACGAAATACCTGCATTTAATATACTTCTTGGTGGGTTTCCTTGCCAAGCATTCAGTTATGCTGGCAAACAGAAGGGATTTACAGATACAAGGGGGACTCTCTTTTTTGAAATTGAACGAATATTGAAGCATCATTTGGATAATATTGATGGTTTTATTTTAGAGAATGTTGAAGGACTCATTGTACATGATAAAGAAAATCGAACCGATAAAGTTGGTAAGACCCTAACTGTAATACTCAAAGTTCTAAGAGAGAAACTTGGGTTTAATACAGATGCTGTATTATTAGATGCTTCTGACTTTGGTGTTCCACAATCACGTAAAAGAGTTTTTATTGTGGGATGCAAAATAAAATTTGGTACAATAAATTTAAAATTTGAACCTCTACCGAAACCTACAGTTAAAAATTATTTAGAGAATGGTCTGGAATGTATTGACAATAAATTCACAAAACAGCTTTTATTCCATTATACCGTTGAGGATCTTAATGGCAAATTTTTAAAAGATAAGCGAGGTGGTGCAACAAATATTCATAGTTGGGATTTTGAATATAAAGGATCTATTTCCCCTGAGCAAAAAGAATTATTAAACTTGCTCTTCAAACAGCGCAGACGCAAATCCTGGGCTTTTATAATTGGTATTGACTGGATGGATGGTATGCCACTAACAAAAAGTCAAATTGAGACATTTTACTCAAATGGCAATTTGCAAACTATTTTAGATGATTTAACGACAAAGCAATATCTTGTTCTGGAACACCCGAAAAAGAAGATTGTTAATGTAATAGATGGAAATTCTTTTTCAGAAAGAGTGCCAGATACAACACTTCCCAAAGGCTATAATATAGTAACAGGCAAACTTTCATTTCCAATAAGTAATATACTCGATATTAATAAACAAGCTCCAACCATAGTAGCAATGGATATGAATACTTTAGGGGTTGTAGATGGAAGTGGTTTGCGGCACCTGACGTTACGAGAGGGTCTTCGTCTATTTGGTTATCCTGAAACTTATTCATTGGATGAATTTCAAAAAGACAAAAAATCAATTCGTTTAGGATATGATCTTTTAGGAAATTCTGTTTGTGTACCTGTTGTAAAGGAGGTGGCAAAAAGATTATTAACTCAAATATATAGATAAATATGGGAAAGATGGAGTTTAAAGAAGCATTCAAAACAACTACAATGTTTTTAACAGATAGTCTGATTGAGGCACATTACGAAGATTTCCTTAACACACAAATCAAACTTTTAAAGCAAAAACTTTCTGGAATTGGGACACAATTGGGACTTGAATTTTATATTAAAAGTGAAAGCGATTCAATAGATAAGATTATTACTCTATTAGGCATAAGTAATGAAAAATTTAAAAGAGTAGTTTCTTGTATAAGATTAAATTATGGTTATACATTTGAATCAGAATGGACTACAACTAAATTGCGGTCTGAACTTATCGTAAATCCTCAATTAATGAAAGAGTATTGTGAACTCTTTACATCAGGATATGTCAGTTCCAAATTCGCAGCAATTATTCCTAGATTCATCCTTCAAGATTTTAGAATCGATAGTGAAATAGTTGCTAGATTAAATAATGACGATTATATCCGCAACTTGATTAAAGATAAAATAACAACTGAATACAATGCTCGATATTGTGATCTCTATTATAAAAAACTTGATTCAAAGATTGAAAATATTGCTCATCATTATGGTCTTAAATATGACTTTGTAACTCTCCCTAGTTTTAAAATTAATCCTTTAAAAGTAATATCTTCATTAAATAAACATGTAATAATCAATGCTCAATTTTATTTGACAACAAGTTCGAATCAAACAGTATATTACAATGATTATATAAAACTGATTGTTCAAGATGCACAAACTAATCCCAATATAATCATAATAAATTTTCTAGATGGTGCAGGTTGGATTGGACGATCGGCTGATTATAAGAAAATATATCAAGACTGTGATTATTTTCTAAATCTAAAGACAATCGACAAATTTAATGGAATAATAAAAGAATTTTTTAATATAAACTAATATGAACTCTGAAGAGCGAAAAATTAAAATTAAGGAAATTGAAAAAGGTACAGCTGTTGCTACCGGAACTTTACTTAAGTATCAAGGAAAGACCAGAGAATTCTCTGTTTATAAAATTCCTCTCGAATTTCTCGTCTATAACGTTGATAACGGTCGCATAAGTAGTGTCGTTAAGTCATACAATAGAGAACATGGGACACTTGATTCAAGCAAAGAAACAGACTCCAACCTCATAGCTAAATTTTTGTTCGATTCGAATGAAGATCGAAATAAAAAGACGATGAGAGATTTGGCGGAAAATGGTCAAATGGAGCCTGGAATCATTACAATAGATGGTACTATAGTTGACGGTAATCGCCGTGCTTCTCTCTTACGTAGAATTGTGACAAGTTCTGATTATAATCAAAAGACGAAAGATGCGTGTTCATATTTTTTAGCAAGGATTCTCCCTGAAGAGGCCGATGAAAAAGAAATTCTACGTTTAGAAACTTCTTTTCAAATGGGAGCAGATAGCAAAGTTGACTATAATGCAATCGAAAAATACTTACATACACGCGACTTGCATACTAAAAAATTCACGCTAGAACAAATTGCTGATTATATGGGTTTTGAATCACCAAACGTAGTTTCGTTAAACTTAGATATTATGGCCTTGATTGATTCTTATCTTGATACTTATGAATACCGTGGAATTTACACTCGTTTACCTCGAGGCTGCGAAGATGATTTTCTGAAATTGAATACAGCAATAAAAAAAATTCAAAGCGGCAGAATACAATGGATTCCAACTGACCAACTGGATGAAGTTGAAACCGATTTGCGAAATATTAGCTTTGATTTTATTCGACTTGAAGAAAAGGGTGATTTTGATTTCCGAGCATTAGCTTCAACGTCTAACAATAATTTTCTAAATGATGAAACCACTTGGAGAAAGTTTGCAAAATGCTATAACGAAGTAATTAATGAAAATGGAGGAGAAGAAGATTTAGAAACTATTCTTAGTAAAGCTAAGAATGATGAAGATGCAAACCGATTATTGAATCAACGGGACAAAAAATGGAAAGAAAGCTTGCACGACAAGTTAATGGATATTTTCAATGACTGTAAAAATATTATTGAAAACAAAAAGGAAAAAGGTAAACCAGAGTCTCTTTTAAAGAAGGCAATCAATGCTCTTTCTGAAATCGACCTTATGTCAGTGAGCAAAGTCCCAAACAAACTTGTATTAACTTCAAAAATAAATGAATTGATAATGCTGGCTAACAATATCAATAACGAATTGACAAAATAAATATGATATTGAAGATATCTTCAACTGAAAGGACTAAATATGCAGTTACTGGAGCAGTGTCTGAACTTTTATTAAATAGGCGTTCTAGAATGCTTTTGAGAACAAAGTTGGAGTTTGTTGAAGAATCCGGAACTCTTCTGATAGATTCTGAAGAATCCATTGAACGTGTTGCACAATTATTGGGCCTTGCGGCGAAGTTTATAGGTGCGGAAGTCGTATACGACGATAGTGTAAGTTTGGATATTCAGCAATTCAAAGATCGAGAATTGCAATTTGAAGAATTTAGCTCCAAGGCAAAAGAAATTAAAGCTAATAATTGTAATATAAGCGACTTCAAACACTTTTCCCAAGTCCTAGCCGATGAACTGACATCACGTCGGCTCTATCCTTTACAATTGCTATCTGCATATCATTTGGCTTTTTCTCAAAATGGATGCAATTTTTCTGTCCCTGGTGCGGGTAAAACAAGTATTGTTTATGGCGCATATACGTTTTTAAAAAATCTTGATTCAAACCATCCTAAAAATGTCGACAAGATTCTTATTATTGGACCTCTTAGTGCATTTGGTCCTTGGGAACTTGAATTTGAAGAATGCTTTGGACGTAAGGCAGATTGCAAACGTATTAATGGAGCTATATCGATAGAAAATAAAAAACAATATTTCTATGGTGATACTGCTGAATTAATTTTAATAAGTTATGCATCTGTCGTATCGGTTAAGGAATCATTAAAATATTACTTATCAAACTATAAAGTTATGGTTGTTCTTGATGAGGCACATAAGATAAAGAATACGAATGGAGGTATCACTGCTTCAACAATAATGGAACTGGCCTCCTTATGTTCTTCACGCGTAGTGCTGACTGGAACTCCAGTTCCAAATGGTTACGAAGATTTGTTTAATCTATTTAATTTCATTTGGCCAAAAAATGACATAACACGCTACACAGTCGGTCAGCTTCGGGATATGAGTAGATCTGATGGAGATAGCAGAATTGCACCACTTTTGAATAATATTGATCCATATTTCACAAGAATAAGAAAACAAGACCTCAATATCCCTGCAGCAATCGAGAATCCACCGATTTTAATTTCAATGAATGAGACACAACAAAGGATTTATGATTTCATTGAACAACGTTTTATTAGCGATACAGGCAGTTTTTCGAACGATTTGCATTTTTCATTAGTAAAGGCCAGGCTTATTCGTTTACAACAAGTCGCGACCAACCCAACTCTACTCCGCATTCCACTCTCTACATTTGCAGAAGAAAATGGTGTTGACTTTTCTTCTGTTGAAGCTGAAGATTCTCTTATAATGCAAGATATAACGAGATTCTATATTGATGAAATCCCTGCAAAATATGTTGTATGTGCGGAACTTGTCAAACGGATCATTTCAGAAAATGGCAAAGTTGTAATTTGGGCTATATTTATTAAAACTATTGAGTCGCTAGAATATTATTTTCAATCAATTGGCATTGAATGTCGCACTCTTTTTGGTGCTACACCTATTGCATCAGATGGAATGACCTCCGATGACGTAAAATATGAATTAACACGAGAAGCAATCATCAAGGAGTTTCATAATCCTGAAAGTCCATTTAAAGTGATAATTGCAAACCCTTTTGCAGTGGCTGAATCAATATCATTGCATAAAGTTTGCCATAACGCAATTTATATTGAACGTTCTTTCAATTGTGCACATTTTATTCAATCAAAAGATAGAATTCACCGGTATGGCTTGCAAAATGATATAACAACAAACTATTATTATTTGCTCTCTCGGGATACCGTAGATGAGACTATAAATGATCGTCTAAAAATCAAAGAAGATCGTATGTTGTCTTTGATTGAATCCTCTCCTATCCCCTTATTTAAAAATGTTGGTGAAGAAGGCAACGAAGATATTAAAGCCATAATTTCAGACTATGTTAAACGAAAGAATAGAAAAATGTAGTGAAGTTGCGGATGGCGAAGGGCTATATTTTGTTTGGGAAAATCTAATTTCTGGCGTCAAATCATTTGAATCCTTGGTTTCTTTGCGCCTCCATCATAATGGTAAAATAAACTTAGATTTAGAAGTTACAATCTTACTTTTTATACAGCTTGAGCTCGTTGAAATGAATGATGATTTCATTTCGCTAAAAAGCGATTTTCCAAAAGACAATTCATTAGATAAGAGGTCCTTCCTTGATTGGTTCTCGAAATATTTGTTGCAATTTCTTATAATAGAAAAGATTATTGAATTTGATGAAGTTAGCTATGATAGTCAATTAGACAAGTATGTTTTACCACGTCACAATATAAAATATAGGTATGCTTGCTATCGGAATTTATTGCTTTCACTTGGCATTTTAGATAAACGTGAAGATGGGAACTTTTACATTGAATATTTTCTGGCCGAGATAATAACTAAAGAGAACTATGATAAGGCAAAAATAAGCGATGCCTCTCTTATGAAATTACTTGAACAGCAACGCTTGCAGGGAGAAATTGGCGAAAATTATGTCATTGATTTTGAGATTAATAGACTTGCCCTAAGAAATGATAAATCTAAAATAAAACGAATCTCTATTCTCGATGTCAGTGCTGGTTATGATATTATATCCTATAATGAGAACTCATCAACCACTTTAGATCGTTTTATTGAAGTAAAGACATATAAAGGAAGTCCACATTTTCATTGGTCTTCCAACGAAATTCAAACTGCTAAACTAAGATCAAATCATTATTATCTTTATTTGGTTGACTTCAATAAAATCTCTATCCCTACATACAAGCCGATTATAATTTGTGATCCAATTTCTTATTTTGAAAATAATGTTGAGTGGATTTCAACACCAGAATCATTTTTAGTTGAAATGAATTGAATTTGAAAAATTATTTTAACATTTCATCATAATTAACGTTTTATTCATTTATTATCAATCTTGAACCGAATTTTAATTTAAATCAAACTTGTTTTTAGAAAGATTAAAACTTCCATACAGTAATTGAACAATTTTTGTCAATGCCGATTGATTCGGAACCCAATTTCCTCCATTCACCCCCCAAAAAAGCGCTGTTCGCCGATTAGTTGTTTCGGGGGCGAAGGGTTGAAACTATTTTTGATCTGATTTAAAAATAGATCAAAATGAGACTTTCTGTTAATCTGATTCCCGCAATTGCCTATGCCCTGGTAACCATGTTCGCTCATATGGCCGGATTGTCTACCGCGCAGGAGCAACCCGTCGCCCCAAAGGCAGTTGTTTCGGTTCCCGCTTGCCAACAGGTGTTGGATCTCCAATCTTCCCGCGTGCGGATGGCAAGCAATGGTCAGCTTACGCTCTCCAATGGCTTTGGGGAGGCGAACCTGGTGTGGAAGATTCCCTTTGTGCCGGTTGCGAAGCGGATGAATTAGTACGGTATATTTTGATTCTGCAGTCCACTGCTGCCAGGAGCAGGAATGAACAATTCCCTCCAGCTCAGAACACCCAACTGCAGCTGAGGTTGCTCCAACCCGATGCAGCTTTTTCCCTTTCTCCTACTTTTATTTGGCAGATCCTTGACTAAACGCACTGGTGCGGAGGATTCCTCCGCACCAGCTGTAAAATTTGTCATTTTTTTCCTTCCAAATCCATTGTTTTCAGACGGTAGCCGGGGTAGCTACGGCCTTTCCCCTGCCACCATAGTTCACGATGCTGCGGCTGTTGCGGTAGGCGTGGTAGAAGTCGGGCACCGTAAACTCAAAGGGTTTGAGCAGCAGATCCATCCTGGTTCTCAGCAGCAGGTCAATCTCGTGGGAGACCGCCTGGATGTTGCCTGTGGAGACCTTGGTGGTGCTGGAGGCGACCCGATTCAAGGGGATGGCCGATTTGAGGGCCGCCGTCAGGGTATCCAGCCTGGCCAGCTCCTCCGGTCCGACGAAAAATTTCTGCAAATCCGTGACAACGGGTGCCGCCATTCCGCTGACGTGCACCGCAATGTCGCAAATGATCCTGTCGGAGCGTTTGTGGAGGTCGGAGGCGTGGTAGGCCACTCTGGATTTGAGCACGACATCGCCGGTTGCGGCGGCTACTGCCGTCAGGGCCGAGACGGTGCGAAGGAGGAGTGTGGTCAGCTCCTCCCGCAGAAGCGTTTTGTTCTTCGTGAGTCCCTTGTTGTCGACCACCTGCACCTGGCGCTGGCTGTCGATG
>TBL_comb47_HYPODRAFT_10005978_pt1 | contig 13334 bp, 2 predicted proteins | sample TroBogypolimnion_40_FD_10682 | JGI IMG/M metagenome (IMG submission 10682)
CCACCTTGAAAGGTGCATTTTCCTGCTTTTTTCTGCTTAGGGGTAAAATAAAAAACCCCTGTAAATGTGGTATTTACGGGGGTTTGCTTTGACTTGCTTCTTGAAAAAGTGGAGCTGAGGGGAACGGAACCTTGCAGTTATCCGATTAATTGTCAGCTATTTACGATTTCCAAATTTATCAAAATTCCCGAATTGCCACCTCGAAACGTAATGTTTTGAGTATCAGATTGCTTCCATTTGCACAGTAAAAGTAATAAAAAACCATTCAACTTCATGCATTTTAGTAACTCTTTCAATGGCGGATATTCTTGTGTAGATTACATGCCATTCTGCAATCCTGCATTAATCGCCTTCCAATAATGCCATTAATTGCTGATTCAAATACAATTTCTCTTTTCCTAATCTGACAGATTTTAGGAATCCTTTTTCCTCTAATGAAATAAGATAGTTGCCAACAGTCTTAGGAGTCCCTAATCCGGCATCAATCAGAAATTGCCTTTTGGTATAGGGAAGTCTGAAGATGATTTCCAGTAGATCTTTTGAATAAGCCTTCGGAAGTGCAGTTTTGATCTCTTCTGCCATTTTTTCCATTAAAGTCATCACCTTCTCTAACCTGACTAAGCCTTTCTGTGCTGTCTTTTCAATCATATCAAGCATGTAAAGGATATAACTCTCCCAGTCCTGTTTTTCTGTTACATTCCTAAGTTTCTTATAATACTCAATTTTATTCTTGATGATGTATTCACTGAGGTAAATAGCAGGAATATCCAACAATTTCTCCATTTTCAGATACAAAAGCAGAAGAATCCTTCCGGTCCTGCCATTACCGTCTGCAAATGGATGAATCGCTTCAAATTGATAATGCAGTAAAGCCATTTTTATCAACGGGTCCAATGTGTCATCTTGATTGATGAATTGTTCAAGGTTAGCAAGTTTTTCCCGAATGATGCTTTCACTGGAAGGTGGTGTATATATGATTTCACCTTGGTTATTAGCAAGTGTCGTCCCTGGTGTAACCCTGATTCCAGCAGAATTTTGTTTGATGCATTGGACTATTTCCAGGCAAAGGTTCGTTGTTATAAAAGGTCTTGACTCTAACCTTTCAAGTCCGGCCCAAAGTGCTTCCTTATAACTTAATACTTCTTTCGTTGCTGGATTCTCAAACTTTTTTTCCGCAATCATAGATTTGTATAAGTCATCATTGGTCGTGATGATATTTTCAATTTCTGAACTTGCCTTTGCCTCCTGTAAATGAATTGTATCAAGGAATAACCTTGGATTGGGGAGATTTATCAGTGCTCCGTTTAATTGCGCCAACGCCCTACTTGCAGAAATTGTTTTGAGTAGGACTTGTTTCGTTTCTAATTCTACTTTTGGAGGAAGTAATGGCAAATCATTGAAAGGAATCTCTTTTTTGAAATTGGTCATAACTCAAAGGTAAATTTTACTCCTGTTATAAAAACAAGGGTAAATTTAGTGATTATTTACTCTCATTCGTCAATTCGAAGTAAATTTTACACTCGTATGACTTTTGTGGCATAAGCCAATGCGGGAATCAACTGTTGAATATTACTGGACACGTTAGGGTAAAGAATTTGCGAAGCTAAAAGATAAAGTGAATCCAGCAACATGCATCTTGGAGGTTTCGTGCCGTTTGTGGGTTGCTTCGGCGATATCGATGTTGATCAGCTCCTTTAATTTGGAATTGTGTTTTTCATACAACCCGAGGATCGTTTGACTAGGTTCATCAGTCAACGGAATACCCATATATGCTCTTCTCAGGGATTCGGTGGTGATTTCTTCCCCATCCAGTAATAAGGATCTTCGAAGATCGTTCACCTTATATATAATAGTATCCAGAAAACTATTCACAGCTTTGGCCTCTTTTGAGTTTGCCGGACACCGTTGTGCATTCTGATCAAAAATTCCGGCTGAAATTTCTTTCCCTAATGAAATTTCTACCCTTTCTCCTGCCACTGTAATGCGGAGGTGAAGCCTTTCCAGCTCATTTTTTGTGCCTCTGTTTGCCCTCGTAATGAAGCGAACGCTAAAAGTTTCGTGCTTTTTCATCTCACTTTGCTTTAAATTTTGGTTTTAAAAGTATTGCAAACGGAAGAAAACATGAAACGCAAAGCAATGCAGATCAGTGCATTATGTTCTAATTCGGGAACATAATTATGTTTAGTTTGATGTTCCCGAATTGCCACCTTGAAAGGTGCATTTTCCTGCTTTTTTCTGCTTAGGGGTAAAATAAAAAACCCCTGTAAATGTGGTATTTACGGGGGTTTGCTTTGACTTGCTTCTTGAAAAAGTGGAGCTGAGGGGAACGGAACCTTGCAGTTATCCGATTAATTGTCAGCTATTTACGATTTCCAAATTTATCAAAATTCCCGAATTGCCACCTCGAAACGTAATGTTTTGAGTATCAGATTGCTTCCATTTGCACAGTAAAAGTAATAAAAAACCATTCAACTTCATGCATTTTAGTAACTCTTTCAATGGCGGATATTCTTGTGTAGATTACATGCCATTCTGCAATCCTGCATTAATCGCCTTCCAATAATGCCATTAATTGCTGATTCAAATACAATTTCTCTTTTCCTAATCTGACAGATTTTAGGAATCCTTTTTCCTCTAATGAAATAAGATAGTTGCCAACAGTCTTAGGAGTCCCTAATCCGGCATCAATCAGAAATTGCCTTTTGGTATAGGGAAGTCTGAAGATGATTTCCAGTAGATCTTTTGAATAAGCCTTCGGAAGTGCAGTTTTGATCTCTTCTGCCATTTTTTCCATTAAAGTCATCACCTTCTCTAACCTGACTAAGCCTTTCTGTGCTGTCTTTTCAATCATATCAAGCATGTAAAGGATATAACTCTCCCAGTCCTGTTTTTCTGTTACATTCCTAAGTTTCTTATAATACTCAATTTTATTCTTGATGATGTATTCACTGAGGTAAATAGCAGGAATATCCAACAATTTCTCCATTTTCAGATACAAAAGCAGAAGAATCCTTCCGGTCCTGCCATTACCGTCTGCAAATGGATGAATCGCTTCAAATTGATAATGCAGTAAAGCCATTTTTATCAACGGGTCCAATGTGTCATCTTGATTGATGAATTGTTCAAGGTTAGCAAGTTTTTCCCGAATGATGCTTTCACTGGAAGGTGGTGTATATATGATTTCACCTTGGTTATTAGCAAGTGTCGTCCCTGGTGTAACCCTGATTCCAGCAGAATTTTGTTTGATGCATTGGACTATTTCCAGGCAAAGGTTCGTTGTTATAAAAGGTCTTGACTCTAACCTTTCAAGTCCGGCCCAAAGTGCTTCCTTATAACTTAATACTTCTTTCGTTGCTGGATTCTCAAACTTTTTTTCCGCAATCATAGATTTGTATAAGTCATCATTGGTCGTGATGATATTTTCAATTTCTGAACTTGCCTTTGCCTCCTGTAAATGAATTGTATCAAGGAATAACCTTGGATTGGGGAGATTTATCAGTGCTCCGTTTAATTGCGCCAACGCCCTACTTGCAGAAATTGTTTTGAGTAGGACTTGTTTCGTTTCTAATTCTACTTTTGGAGGAAGTAATGGCAAATCATTGAAAGGAATCTCTTTTTTGAAATTGGTCATAACTCAAAGGTAAATTTTACTCCTGTTATAAAAACAAGGGTAAATTTAGTGATTATTTACTCTCATTCGTCAATTCGAAGTAAATTTTACACTCGTATGACTTTTGTGGCATAAGCCAATGCGGGAATCAACTGTTGAATATTACTGGACACGTTAGGGTAAAGAATTTGCGAAGCTAAAAGATAAAGTGAATCCAGCAACATGCATCTTGGAGGTTTCGTGCCGTTTGTGGGTTGCTTCGGCGATATCGATGTTGATCAGCTCCTTTAATTTGGAATTGTGTTTTTCATACAACCCGAGGATCGTTTGACTAGGTTCATCAGTCAACGGAATACCCATATATGCTCTTCTCAGGGATTCGGTGGTGATTTCTTCCCCATCCAGTAATAAGGATCTTCGAAGATCGTTCACCTTATATATAATAGTATCCAGAAAACTATTCACAGCTTTGGCCTCTTTTGAGTTTGCCGGACACCGTTGTGCATTCTGATCAAAAATTCCGGCTGAAATTTCTTTCCCTAATGAAATTTCTACCCTTTCTCCTGCCACTGTAATGCGGAGGTGAAGCCTTTCCAGCTCATTTTTTGTGCCTCTGTTTGCCCTCGTAATGAAGCGAACGCTAAAAGTTTCGTGCTTTTTCATCTCACTTTGCTTTAAATTTTGGTTTTAAAAGTATTGCAAACGGAAGAAAACATGAAACGCAAAGCAATGCAGATCAGTGCATTATGTTCTAATTCGGGAACATAATTATGTTTAGTTTGATGTTCCCGAATTGCCACCTTGAAAGGTGCATTTTCCTGCTTTTTTCTGCTTAGGGGTAAAATAAAAAACCCCTGTAAATGTGGTATTTACGGGGGTTTGCTTTGACTTGCTTCTTGAAAAAGTGGAGCTGAGGGGAACGGAACCTTGCAGTTATCCGATTAATTGTCAGCTATTTACGATTTCCAAATTTATCAAAATTCCCGAATTGCCACCTCGAAACGTAATGTTTTGAGTATCAGATTGCTTCCATTTGCACAGTAAAAGTAATAAAAAACCATTCAACTTCATGCATTTTAGTAACTCTTTCAATGGCGGATATTCTTGTGTAGATTACATGCCATTCTGCAATCCTGCATTAATCGCCTTCCAATAATGCCATTAATTGCTGATTCAAATACAATTTCTCTTTTCCTAATCTGACAGATTTTAGGAATCCTTTTTCCTCTAATGAAATAAGATAGTTGCCAACAGTCTTAGGAGTCCCTAATCCGGCATCAATCAGAAATTGCCTTTTGGTATAGGGAAGTCTGAAGATGATTTCCAGTAGATCTTTTGAATAAGCCTTCGGAAGTGCAGTTTTGATCTCTTCTGCCATTTTTTCCATTAAAGTCATCACCTTCTCTAACCTGACTAAGCCTTTCTGTGCTGTCTTTTCAATCATATCAAGCATGTAAAGGATATAACTCTCCCAGTCCTGTTTTTCTGTTACATTCCTAAGTTTCTTATAATACTCAATTTTATTCTTGATGATGTATTCACTGAGGTAAATAGCAGGAATATCCAACAATTTCTCCATTTTCAGATACAAAAGCAGAAGAATCCTTCCGGTCCTGCCATTACCGTCTGCAAATGGATGAATCGCTTCAAATTGATAATGCAGTAAAGCCATTTTTATCAACGGGTCCAATGTGTCATCTTGATTGATGAATTGTTCAAGGTTAGCAAGTTTTTCCCGAATGATGCTTTCACTGGAAGGTGGTGTATATATGATTTCACCTTGGTTATTAGCAAGTGTCGTCCCTGGTGTAACCCTGATTCCAGCAGAATTTTGTTTGATGCATTGGACTATTTCCAGGCAAAGGTTCGTTGTTATAAAAGGTCTTGACTCTAACCTTTCAAGTCCGGCCCAAAGTGCTTCCTTATAACTTAATACTTCTTTCGTTGCTGGATTCTCAAACTTTTTTTCCGCAATCATAGATTTGTATAAGTCATCATTGGTCGTGATGATATTTTCAATTTCTGAACTTGCCTTTGCCTCCTGTAAATGAATTGTATCAAGGAATAACCTTGGATTGGGGAGATTTATCAGTGCTCCGTTTAATTGCGCCAACGCCCTACTTGCAGAAATTGTTTTGAGTAGGACTTGTTTCGTTTCTAATTCTACTTTTGGAGGAAGTAATGGCAAATCATTGAAAGGAATCTCTTTTTTGAAATTGGTCATAACTCAAAGGTAAATTTTACTCCTGTTATAAAAACAAGGGTAAATTTAGTGATTATTTACTCTCATTCGTCAATTCGAAGTAAATTTTACACTCGTATGACTTTTGTGGCATAAGCCAATGCGGGAATCAACTGTTGAATATTACTGGACACGTTAGGGTAAAGAATTTGCGAAGCTAAAAGATAAAGTGAATCCAGCAACATGCATCTTGGAGGTTTCGTGCCGTTTGTGGGTTGCTTCGGCGATATCGATGTTGATCAGCTCCTTTAATTTGGAATTGTGTTTTTCATACAACCCGAGGATCGTTTGACTAGGTTCATCAGTCAACGGAATACCCATATATGCTCTTCTCAGGGATTCGGTGGTGATTTCTTCCCCATCCAGTAATAAGGATCTTCGAAGATCGTTCACCTTATATATAATAGTATCCAGAAAACTATTCACAGCTTTGGCCTCTTTTGAGTTTGCCGGACACCGTTGTGCATTCTGATCAAAAATTCCGGCTGAAATTTCTTTCCCTAATGAAATTTCTACCCTTTCTCCTGCCACTGTAATGCGGAGGTGAAGCCTTTCCAGCTCATTTTTTGTGCCTCTGTTTGCCCTCGTAATGAAGCGAACGCTAAAAGTTTCGTGCTTTTTCATCTCACTTTGCTTTAAATTTTGGTTTTAAAAGTATTGCAAACGGAAGAAAACATGAAACGCAAAGCAATGCAGATCAGTGCATTATGTTCTAATTCGGGAACATAATTATGTTTAGTTTGATGTTCCCGAATTGCCACCTTGAAAGGTGCATTTTCCTGCTTTTTTCTGCTTAGGGGTAAAATAAAAAACCCCTGTAAATGTGGTATTTACGGGGGTTTGCTTTGACTTGCTTCTTGAAAAAGTGGAGCTGAGGGGAACGGAACCTTGCAGTTATCCGATTAATTGTCAGCTATTTACGATTTCCAAATTTATCAAAATTCCCGAATTGCCACCTCGAAACGTAATGTTTTGAGTATCAGATTGCTTCCATTTGCACAGTAAAAGTAATAAAAAACCATTCAACTTCATGCATTTTAGTAACTCTTTCAATGGCGGATATTCTTGTGTAGATTACATGCCATTCTGCAATCCTGCATTAATCGCCTTCCAATAATGCCATTAATTGCTGATTCAAATACAATTTCTCTTTTCCTAATCTGACAGATTTTAGGAATCCTTTTTCCTCTAATGAAATAAGATAGTTGCCAACAGTCTTAGGAGTCCCTAATCCGGCATCAATCAGAAATTGCCTTTTGGTATAGGGAAGTCTGAAGATGATTTCCAGTAGATCTTTTGAATAAGCCTTCGGAAGTGCAGTTTTGATCTCTTCTGCCATTTTTTCCATTAAAGTCATCACCTTCTCTAACCTGACTAAGCCTTTCTGTGCTGTCTTTTCAATCATATCAAGCATGTAAAGGATATAACTCTCCCAGTCCTGTTTTTCTGTTACATTCCTAAGTTTCTTATAATACTCAATTTTATTCTTGATGATGTATTCACTGAGGTAAATAGCAGGAATATCCAACAATTTCTCCATTTTCAGATACAAAAGCAGAAGAATCCTTCCGGTCCTGCCATTACCGTCTGCAAATGGATGAATCGCTTCAAATTGATAATGCAGTAAAGCCATTTTTATCAACGGGTCCAATGTGTCATCTTGATTGATGAATTGTTCAAGGTTAGCAAGTTTTTCCCGAATGATGCTTTCACTGGAAGGTGGTGTATATATGATTTCACCTTGGTTATTAGCAAGTGTCGTCCCTGGTGTAACCCTGATTCCAGCAGAATTTTGTTTGATGCATTGGACTATTTCCAGGCAAAGGTTCGTTGTTATAAAAGGTCTTGACTCTAACCTTTCAAGTCCGGCCCAAAGTGCTTCCTTATAACTTAATACTTCTTTCGTTGCTGGATTCTCAAACTTTTTTTCCGCAATCATAGATTTGTATAAGTCATCATTGGTCGTGATGATATTTTCAATTTCTGAACTTGCCTTTGCCTCCTGTAAATGAATTGTATCAAGGAATAACCTTGGATTGGGGAGATTTATCAGTGCTCCGTTTAATTGCGCCAACGCCCTACTTGCAGAAATTGTTTTGAGTAGGACTTGTTTCGTTTCTAATTCTACTTTTGGAGGAAGTAATGGCAAATCATTGAAAGGAATCTCTTTTTTGAAATTGGTCATAACTCAAAGGTAAATTTTACTCCTGTTATAAAAACAAGGGTAAATTTAGTGATTATTTACTCTCATTCGTCAATTCGAAGTAAATTTTACACTCGTATGACTTTTGTGGCATAAGCCAATGCGGGAATCAACTGTTGAATATTACTGGACACGTTAGGGTAAAGAATTTGCGAAGCTAAAAGATAAAGTGAATCCAGCAACATGCATCTTGGAGGTTTCGTGCCGTTTGTGGGTTGCTTCGGCGATATCGATGTTGATCAGCTCCTTTAATTTGGAATTGTGTTTTTCATACAACCCGAGGATCGTTTGACTAGGTTCATCAGTCAACGGAATACCCATATATGCTCTTCTCAGGGATTCGGTGGTGATTTCTTCCCCATCCAGTAATAAGGATCTTCGAAGATCGTTCACCTTATATATAATAGTATCCAGAAAACTATTCACAGCTTTGGCCTCTTTTGAGTTTGCCGGACACCGTTGTGCATTCTGATCAAAAATTCCGGCTGAAATTTCTTTCCCTAATGAAATTTCTACCCTTTCTCCTGCCACTGTAATGCGGAGGTGAAGCCTTTCCAGCTCATTTTTTGTGCCTCTGTTTGCCCTCGTAATGAAGCGAACGCTAAAAGTTTCGTGCTTTTTCATCTCACTTTGCTTTAAATTTTGGTTTTAAAAGTATTGCAAACGGAAGAAAACATGAAACGCAAAGCAATGCAGATCAGTGCATTATGTTCTAATTCGGGAACATAATTATGTTTAGTTTGATGTTCCCGAATTGCCACCTTGAAAGGTGCATTTTCCTGCTTTTTTCTGCTTAGGGGTAAAATAAAAAACCCCTGTAAATGTGGTATTTACGGGGGTTTGCTTTGACTTGCTTCTTGAAAAAGTGGAGCTGAGGGGAACGGAACCTTGCAGTTATCCGATTAATTGTCAGCTATTTACGATTTCCAAATTTATCAAAATTCCCGAATTGCCACCTCGAAACGTAATGTTTTGAGTATCAGATTGCTTCCATTTGCACAGTAAAAGTAATAAAAAACCATTCAACTTCATGCATTTTAGTAACTCTTTCAATGGCGGATATTCTTGTGTAGATTACATGCCATTCTGCAATCCTGCATTAATCGCCTTCCAATAATGCCATTAATTGCTGATTCAAATACAATTTCTCTTTTCCTAATCTGACAGATTTTAGGAATCCTTTTTCCTCTAATGAAATAAGATAGTTGCCAACAGTCTTAGGAGTCCCTAATCCGGCATCAATCAGAAATTGCCTTTTGGTATAGGGAAGTCTGAAGATGATTTCCAGTAGATCTTTTGAATAAGCCTTCGGAAGTGCAGTTTTGATCTCTTCTGCCATTTTTTCCATTAAAGTCATCACCTTCTCTAACCTGACTAAGCCTTTCTGTGCTGTCTTTTCAATCATATCAAGCATGTAAAGGATATAACTCTCCCAGTCCTGTTTTTCTGTTACATTCCTAAGTTTCTTATAATACTCAATTTTATTCTTGATGATGTATTCACTGAGGTAAATAGCAGGAATATCCAACAATTTCTCCATTTTCAGATACAAAAGCAGAAGAATCCTTCCGGTCCTGCCATTACCGTCTGCAAATGGATGAATCGCTTCAAATTGATAATGCAGTAAAGCCATTTTTATCAACGGGTCCAATGTGTCATCTTGATTGATGAATTGTTCAAGGTTAGCAAGTTTTTCCCGAATGATGCTTTCACTGGAAGGTGGTGTATATATGATTTCACCTTGGTTATTAGCAAGTGTCGTCCCTGGTGTAACCCTGATTCCAGCAGAATTTTGTTTGATGCATTGGACTATTTCCAGGCAAAGGTTCGTTGTTATAAAAGGTCTTGACTCTAACCTTTCAAGTCCGGCCCAAAGTGCTTCCTTATAACTTAATACTTCTTTCGTTGCTGGATTCTCAAACTTTTTTTCCGCAATCATAGATTTGTATAAGTCATCATTGGTCGTGATGATATTTTCAATTTCTGAACTTGCCTTTGCCTCCTGTAAATGAATTGTATCAAGGAATAACCTTGGATTGGGGAGATTTATCAGTGCTCCGTTTAATTGCGCCAACGCCCTACTTGCAGAAATTGTTTTGAGTAGGACTTGTTTCGTTTCTAATTCTACTTTTGGAGGAAGTAATGGCAAATCATTGAAAGGAATCTCTTTTTTGAAATTGGTCATAACTCAAAGGTAAATTTTACTCCTGTTATAAAAACAAGGGTAAATTTAGTGATTATTTACTCTCATTCGTCAATTCGAAGTAAATTTTACACTCGTATGACTTTTGTGGCATAAGCCAATGCGGGAATCAACTGTTGAATATTACTGGACACGTTAGGGTAAAGAATTTGCGAAGCTAAAAGATAAAGTGAATCCAGCAACATGCATCTTGGAGGTTTCGTGCCGTTTGTGGGTTGCTTCGGCGATATCGATGTTGATCAGCTCCTTTAATTTGGAATTGTGTTTTTCATACAACCCGAGGATCGTTTGACTAGGTTCATCAGTCAACGGAATACCCATATATGCTCTTCTCAGGGATTCGGTGGTGATTTCTTCCCCATCCAGTAATAAGGATCTTCGAAGATCGTTCACCTTATATATAATAGTATCCAGAAAACTATTCACAGCTTTGGCCTCTTTTGAGTTTGCCGGACACCGTTGTGCATTCTGATCAAAAATTCCGGCTGAAATTTCTTTCCCTAATGAAATTTCTACCCTTTCTCCTGCCACTGTAATGCGGAGGTGAAGCCTTTCCAGCTCATTTTTTGTGCCTCTGTTTGCCCTCGTAATGAAGCGAACGCTAAAAGTTTCGTGCTTTTTCATCTCACTTTGCTTTAAATTTTGGTTTTAAAAGTATTGCAAACGGAAGAAAACATGAAACGCAAAGCAATGCAGATCAGTGCATTATGTTCTAATTCGGGAACATAATTATGTTTAGTTTGATGTTCCCGAATTGCCACCTTGAAAGGTGCATTTTCCTGCTTTTTTCTGCTTAGGGGTAAAATAAAAAACCCCTGTAAATGTGGTATTTACGGGGGTTTGCTTTGACTTGCTTCTTGAAAAAGTGGAGCTGAGGGGAACGGAACCTTGCAGTTATCCGATTAATTGTCAGCTATTTACGATTTCCAAATTTATCAAAATTCCCGAATTGCCACCTCGAAACGTAATGTTTTGAGTATCAGATTGCTTCCATTTGCACAGTAAAAGTAATAAAAAACCATTCAACTTCATGCATTTTAGTAACTCTTTCAATGGCGGATATTCTTGTGTAGATTACATGCCATTCTGCAATCCTGCATTAATCGCCTTCCAATAATGCCATTAATTGCTGATTCAAATACAATTTCTCTTTTCCTAATCTGACAGATTTTAGGAATCCTTTTTCCTCTAATGAAATAAGATAGTTGCCAACAGTCTTAGGAGTCCCTAATCCGGCATCAATCAGAAATTGCCTTTTGGTATAGGGAAGTCTGAAGATGATTTCCAGTAGATCTTTTGAATAAGCCTTCGGAAGTGCAGTTTTGATCTCTTCTGCCATTTTTTCCATTAAAGTCATCACCTTCTCTAACCTGACTAAGCCTTTCTGTGCTGTCTTTTCAATCATATCAAGCATGTAAAGGATATAACTCTCCCAGTCCTGTTTTTCTGTTACATTCCTAAGTTTCTTATAATACTCAATTTTATTCTTGATGATGTATTCACTGAGGTAAATAGCAGGAATATCCAACAATTTCTCCATTTTCAGATACAAAAGCAGAAGAATCCTTCCGGTCCTGCCATTACCGTCTGCAAATGGATGAATCGCTTCAAATTGATAATGCAGTAAAGCCATTTTTATCAACGGGTCCAATGTGTCATCTTGATTGATGAATTGTTCAAGGTTAGCAAGTTTTTCCCGAATGATGCTTTCACTGGAAGGTGGTGTATATATGATTTCACCTTGGTTATTAGCAAGTGTCGTCCCTGGTGTAACCCTGATTCCAGCAGAATTTTGTTTGATGCATTGGACTATTTCCAGGCAAAGGTTCGTTGTTATAAAAGGTCTTGACTCTAACCTTTCAAGTCCGGCCCAAAGTGCTTCCTTATAACTTAATACTTCTTTCGTTGCTGGATTCTCAAACTTTTTTTCCGCAATCATAGATTTGTATAAGTCATCATTGGTCGTGATGATATTTTCAATTTCTGAACTTGCCTTTGCCTCCTGTAAATGAATTGTATCAAGGAATAACCTTGGATTGGGGAGATTTATCAGTGCTCCGTTTAATTGCGCCAACGCCCTACTTGCAGAAATTGTTTTGAGTAGGACTTGTTTCGTTTCTAATTCTACTTTTGGAGGAAGTAATGGCAAATCATTGAAAGGAATCTCTTTTTTGAAATTGGTCATAACTCAAAGGTAAATTTTACTCCTGTTATAAAAACAAGGGTAAATTTAGTGATTATTTACTCTCATTCGTCAATTCGAAGTAAATTTTACACTCGTATGACTTTTGTGGCATAAGCCAATGCGGGAATCAACTGTTGAATATTACTGGACACGTTAGGGTAAAGAATTTGCGAAGCTAAAAGATAAAGTGAATCCAGCAACATGCATCTTGGAGGTTTCGTGCCGTTTGTGGGTTGCTTCGGCGATATCGATGTTGATCAGCTCCTTTAATTTGGAATTGTGTTTTTCATACAACCCGAGGATCGTTTGACTAGGTTCATCAGTCAACGGAATACCCATATATGCTCTTCTCAGGGATTCGGTGGTGATTTCTTCCCCATCCAGTAATAAGGATCTTCGAAGATCGTTCACCTTATATATAATAGTATCCAGAAAACTATTCACAGCTTTGGCCTCTTTTGAGTTTGCCGGACACCGTTGTGCATTCTGATCAAAAATTCCGGCTGAAATTTCTTTCCCTAATGAAATTTCTACCCTTTCTCCTGCCACTGTAATGCGGAGGTGAAGCCTTTCCAGCTCATTTTTTGTGCCTCTGTTTGCCCTCGTAATGAAGCGAACGCTAAAAGTTTCGTGCTTTTTCATCTCACTTTGCTTTAAATTTTGGTTTTAAAAGTATTGCAAACGGAAGAAAACATGAAACGCAAAGCAATGCAGATCAGTGCATTATGTTCTAATTCGGGAACATAATTATGTTTAGTTTGATGTTCCCGAATTGCCACCTTGAAAGGTGCATTTTCCTGCTTTTTTCTGCTTAGGGGTAAAATAAAAAACCCCTGTAAATGTGGTATTTACGGGGGTTTGCTTTGACTTGCTTCTTGAAAAAGTGGAGCT
>TBL_comb47_HYPODRAFT_10005979_pt1 | contig 13329 bp, 12 predicted proteins | sample TroBogypolimnion_40_FD_10682 | JGI IMG/M metagenome (IMG submission 10682)
TGCAATGTGTCGGGTTCGATCAAATTTGCCAGGTTGATCCGAGAGGAAAAATATGAGGAAGCATTGGCAATTGCCCGCGAAATGGTCGAAGGAGGTGCCCAGGTCATTGACGTCAACCTGGACGATGCCATGCTTGATTCGGAAAAAGAGATGGTTCGTTTCCTTCATTTGATGATGTCGGAACCAGACATTGCGCGACTACCGGTAATGATCGATTCATCCAAATGGTCTGTTATAGAGGCAGGTCTGCAATGTGTTCAGGGAAAGACAATTGTAAATTCTATTAGTCTGAAGGAAGGGGAAGCGGTCTTCAAGGAACGCGCACTTAAAATAAAAAATTACGGTGCTGCAACAGTTATAATGGCTTTTGATGAAAAGGGACAGGCAGCAACCTTTGACCAACGGATCACCATTTGTGAACGTGCTTACCGGATATTGGTTGACGAAGTTCATTTCCCGCCTCAGGATATTATTTTTGATCCCAACGTACTGACGGTTGGTACCGGTATTGAGGAGCACAACAATTATGCGCTCGATTTTATCAAAGCTACCAAATGGATCAAGGAAAACCTTCCATTTGCCAAAGTAAGTGGCGGAATATCAAATGTTTCGTTCTCATTCAGGGGTAACAATACGATCCGGGAAGCATTTCATTCGGTATTCCTTTACCATGCAATTGCTGCAGGACTGGATATGGGAATCGTTAATCCTGGCATGTTGCAGATTTACGATGAGATCCCCAAAGATTTGTTGGAATACGTTGAAGACGTGATATTGAACCGCCGTCCCGATGCTACTGAAAGGATCCTTGCTTTCTCCGAAAATATTAAGGATAGCAACAAGAAGGAAGAAAAAATTGAGGAATGGCGGGAAGCTCCGGTTATTGAACGAATACAACATGCTCTAATTAAGGGTATTACAGAGTACATTGAACAGGATATCACCGAGTTGCTTCCGCAATACAACAGTGCGATCCGCGTCATAGAGGAGCCATTGATGGATGGGATGAATAGGGTAGGGGACTTGTTTGGAAGTGGGAAGATGTTCCTTCCGCAGGTGATCAAGTCGGCCCGGGTGATGAAAAAGGCAGTCGCATTTTTGCAACCTTATATCGAGCAGGACAAGCTCGATTTGAAACAGGCACCTACTATAAGAAAGAAAATCCTTTTAGCCACAGTGAAAGGCGATGTTCACGACATTGGTAAAAACATTGTCGGGGTTGTGCTGGCCTGTAACAATTACGACATCATCGATCTTGGCGTGATGGTTCCTGCTGAAACAATCCTGAACAAGGCGATTGAGGAAAATGTGGACATCATCGGGTTAAGTGGTTTGATCACGCCTTCGCTTGAAGAGATGGTCCATGTGGCGCACGAAATGGAGCGTCGTGGGTTTAAAATCCCTTTAATGATAGGTGGTGCCACGACATCCAAAATCCATACTGCTGTAAAAATCGCCCCTGAATATTCACAACCTGTTGTCTATGTGAAGGATGCGTCACGAGCCGTTCAGGTGGTGGCCAATCTTTTGGTCAGGGACCACGATTTCCTGGCAACAGTAAAAAGCGAATACAAAGAGCTTCGTGCAACCCACAGCGCAAAGAAACCAAAGGAATACCTCACGATTGCCCAGGCAAGGGCAAATGCTTTCAGGCCTGATTGGAATACATCAATGGTGTATAAACCTATATTTCAAGGCATTAAGGTATTCGATGATTATCCGCTTGAAGAATTGCGTCACGATATCGACTGGACTTTTTTCTTTCTGGCTTGGGAATTCAGGGGAAAATTCCCTGCGATTCTTGACGATCCCAATCAGGGTGCAGAAGTTCGCAAGCTTTATGATGAGGCCAACAAATTCCTCGACGAAATCATCGCAAAAAAAATGATAACAGCCAAAGGTATCTTTGGTATATGGCCTGCCAACTCTGAGGGTGATGATATAGAGTTATATACCAATGAAGATCGCACAACCCTTGTTGGAAAGTTCCATCATCTGCGTCAGCAGCAAAAGAGGGGAGCAGGTTTGCCCAATTATTGCCTTAGCGATTTTGTAGCTCCAAAAAATACTGGCATTGCCGATTATTGTGGTGGGTTTGCAGTAACCGCAGGTATCGGTGTGGCCGAATGGGTCGAAAAATTCAAAATTGAAGGCAATGATTATCAGGCCATTCTTCTCGAATCTTTAGCCGACCGCCTCGCAGAGGCTTTTGCCGAAAGGCTTCACGAAAGGGTGAGGAAAGAATTTTGGGGATATGCCCCTGATGAAAACCTTTCGGCACTCGACCTGATCAATTGCAAATACCAGGGAATCCGCCCTGCCGCAGGTTACCCGGCATGTCCTGAACATTCCGAAAAAAAGGTCTTGTTCGATTTGTTGGGAGCCACCGAAAAAGCCGATATTCACTTGACCGAACATTTTTCGATGTACCCTACCGCGTCAGTTTGCGGACAGTATTTTGCACATCAGGATGCAGTCTATTTTGGTCTGGAACGTATAGCAAAGGACCAGGTTGTTGATTTTGCCAAACGAAAAAATGTTCCCGTTGAATATGTTGAGAAGTTCCTTCCTTCAAATTTGAGTTATAAGATCTAAGAAAAATATCACAGTAAAATATCACAAATCCTGGCAAAGTTCAAAGGAACCACAAGAGCTTTTGGCGGGATTTTGTGTTTTTTAAATTCAATGGGTAAAATAAATCTCTGCAACTGCCTCCTGTAAAAAATCACGGTCGTAATAATCCTTGTCTATTATTTCCCCGTCCCAAACAACAATATCAAGGTCAATTGTTCGCGGTCCGTATTTGGGTGCTGTTCTGTCTCTATCTAGTTGATCCTCAATATTTTTTAGATAATCTTTAAAATCAGCCTTTTCCATATTGGTACAAACTTTCGCAGCACCATTTGTAAAGTCAGGTTGTTCAATGATTCCTATCGGAACCGTTTTTAACAGTTTTGAAATTGAAACCAGCTCATAGTCCGACCGTAGGAAAAACAGTGCAGCCGCAATGTTGTGCTCCGGATCAATATTTGAACCAAGTCCGATGATACAATCGTGTTTCATGACCGCCTCTCTTCCAATTCAACCGATACAGACTCGGAATACCGCAGGGCGTGGGGTTTGTCGATTTCAACTTTTGCCCAGGTAACACGTTTATCGGCCAAAATCATCTGAAGTACCTCATAAGTCAATTTCTCCAGCAGATTAAATTGACTCTCGGATACAAATGAAATGATCTCTTTTGTAATCAATTTATAATCATAGATATCCTTGGGCTGATCTGTCATAACCGCGCTGGAGACACTTACTTCAATTTCCACATTCAGGATCACATCCTGCAAGTTGTTCCGCTCTTCAGGGTTGAATCCGATAATTGTCCGGACAACCAAATTTTTGATGCGTATTATTGCCATAAATTAAGTCTTAATTCCCAATTTGAAAATCGAAAAAATTAGAATAGATGGGCACCACCATCACAAAAAAGCAACTGAGCTGTCAAATCTTGATTATCAATTATATAAACGATACTTTTAAGGATGGGAAGGACTCCGGATGGAATTTTCATTGGGGTAGATTCACCAACTTCTTCAAGATATTTTAGGTCTTTTCCTATCGGAGGTAAAGCGGCCCCAGGGGCGATGGCATTGACGCGAAAACGGGGAGCCAATTCGAGTGCCGCCATTTTGGTCAATTCCCAAAGTGATTTTTTCGAAAGTGAATAGGAGAGGTGATCGGTCTTGTTGTTACTGATCCTGGTATCTGTAATGTTGATGACCAATCCGCCTTGGGAATTATTCGCATAATCACGAATAAGCAGGAATGGTTTAGCCTCCAAAGTTAACCCTATGTTTAAAAACAAAAAAGGATGTCCCCAGGAACATCCTCTAAAAACAAATTTTTATTAAACTACTACTTTTTCTGTGCCGAAACATTGAATTCCAAGGTAAAATCATCATAGATTACCTTGTCTCCCAAACCTTGGAAGAAACTACCTGAACCGTATTTAATTCCGTAAAGAGTCCTGTTCACTGTAATCAAACCTTTCGTATTAAGTTGGTTCCCATTAAAAGTTACATTGGCATCAAACTCAACCGGATTAGTAATCCCTTTTATGGTCAGGTCTGCAACAAAATGGTAATTTGTACCTGAAATTGGTGAAACTTTTTTAACGACCAATTTGGATTCGGGGAATTTATCAATTGAGAAAAAATCATCCGATGCCAGGTGACCAAGAAGTTTCTTTTTCATATCTTCATTCGTAATATCTTCATCAACAATTGATTTCATGTTGATGACAAATGATCCCCCGGAAATTGCATTTTTTGTAACGACTACTGATCCACTTTCAAATGAAATTGTACCATTATGTTGTCCGGTTACTTTTTTCGCAACCCATTTCACCGTACTTGCGCCTTTATCCAAACCATAATCAACAGCTTTTGCTGCCATTCCAGTTCCTAATACCGTCAATAGCATCACTATAAACGATAATTTTAATTGTTTAAGACTCTTCAATTTTTCTACTTTAATTTTCATATTCAATTTTTTAATATTTTTATATGCTTAATTAAACGATTTAATGGTGACTTTGTTTCAAAATAAAGATTTTTTAAATTTTTACAACTTAAATTGTATATTTAGGGGCACAAATAAATGCATTTATTTAGCTTGATTATGAAGAATTTAAACGACTCATCTGATGATATAAATCTTTCGGGATTCCGTTTTTTCAAGTCATTAACCGAAGAGGAACTTAAAAGCCTGAACTTCGAAAAGACCTGTACCAACTATAAGAAGGGGAGCATTGTTTATAAGGAGGGAAGCCGGCTTACTGGTTTTTACTGTATTATAAAAGGCATTGTAAAGGTCTATAAAACAGGTATTGATGGTAAAGAACAAATAATTAGATTTGCCAAAAAAGGTGAGATTATTGCCTATCGGTCATTGCTAAGTCAGGAAACTGCCTGTACAACTTCCAAAATAATTGAAGATGCATTATTATGCCATATCCCTTATAAAACGTTGCTTAACCTGATCGAAAAAAACCCATCCTTTTCTTTGGCTATGCTGCGGATTGTTTGCGCTGAACTAAAAGAAGCCAACGAATACATAACGGATATTGCGCAGAAAACTGTTCGGGAACGACTGGCTGAAATACTCCTGCTTTTAAAGGAAAACTTTGATCTTGATGCAGACAAGACACTTCAGATTTCATTAACCAGGGAGGAACTTGCCAATACTGTAGGTACGGCCACTGAATCGATTATACGACTTTTATCGGAGTTTAAGACAGACAAACTGATTGATCTTCAAGGAAGAAAGATCAAGATTATCAATCTTGCCGGACTAACAAAGGTGGCCAATCTGAATAAATATTAGTTTTACTGGTGGAGTAACCATTCTTCAGGATCAAGTTTTGAATTTTCGCGCCAAATCTGGAATTTAAGGATGGTTTTATTGTCATCATTGCCATCGGTAAAAACTGTACCGATTTCTTCCTTGATATCAACTTTTTGACCTGCTTTTACAAATACTTCGCTAAGGTTGGAATAAACTGTTAAGTAATTTCCATGTCTGATGATGATGGCCATATTTCCTCCAGGAATTGCCACAACTTTTGTAACGACACCTTTAAAAATAGCTCTTGCTTTTGTGTTAGCCTGGGTTGTAATATCAATTCCAGAATTTCTGACGATCACATACTTTAAGACCGCATGTGGATGTTCTCCAAAATGATCGCTTACAAAACCACGCTGTACAGGCCATGGAAATTTTCCACGGTTATTTGAAAAATCGCCTGATAATGCCTTTTCCTCAAGGGAAAGTACCAAACCTGGTGAGCTGGCAGATTTACGGCTTGTTTTTTTTGCTTCGTCTGCGATGACCCTCTCAATTTCTTGTTGTAGCTTTAATTCTGCTTTTCTTTGATTCTCAAGTTTCTTAACTAAATCCTTCTCCTTCTGCTGTAATTCGGAATACACTTCACTTTGCTTTTGTTTTTGCTGCTCTATTATCATGGTCTGGCTAACCTTTGAATCCAAAAGATTTTTTTTCTCCGCTTTACGCCTATTAAATTCTACCAACTGTTTATCGATGGAATTTTTATATTCAACGATCCGTTGGGCTTGTTTCCGACGGTAATCCGCATATTGCTTTAAATAAATTAGCCGTCTATAGGCCTGATTGAAATCCTGCGAAGAGAGCAGAAATAATAATTGATTATTGCTGTCCTGATTCCGATGAGCATACCTGATCATCGCAGCGTACTTATCCTTTACCAATTTAAGTTCCCTTGTTAAAGAATCGATTCGCGACAAACTTTGTTGTATGTAAGTATCCAAATAGCTGATCTCACCCGTAATATTGTTGATCAGCTTATCCTGAAGCTTGATTTGTCTTTCCAATACAGAAAGCCTGTTCAATGAAGCTTTGGCATTTGTATTGGTCTCCCTTAAAAGACTATTAATATATTCGATTTCCGACGTAGTCTTCTCCTTCTGCTTTCTTAGCTCTTCAAGCGACTGACTAAACGCATTGATTGCAAAGCAAATAAAAATGAAGCACAATATAGGTCTAATAAATTTCAAATCAGAAAATTGTATTGATAATAAACAAATTATTATTCGATCAGTTTTTTCTTGTATTTAGGTGAGATTGAAAATCCAAAATTTTGTTCATCATTAATACTTATTCTGGACAGTTCAATTGACAATTCAATTTTTTTGTCTCCAACAACATGAATTTCAATCAATCCTGGAAACCATTGGTCATTTATTTTTTCGAATTTTGAAAATTCCAGCTTAACACCTCTCTTCGTATCCAAGTCATTAATATTCATTCGTCTAACCACAAATGAATCAGGATCTATATAAATATCTTGTTTTATCACATGTCCTTCATCCATGCGATTTCGATACCTTTCAAGTCTTTCTTCATTTTTGTTAAACTTTTTAAATTTTCTGTCGCGAATTGAGGAAATTTTATACATATCATCTTCAACTTCACACACAAAATCTTTAAAATCATTTTCATGGCTATCTTGTCGAAATGAAAATAACTTATTGCTCAATAAAGCCTGCAGTACAGAATAATCAATATCCATTCCAAGGTAATTACTCAGATAGCTGTTTTTGCCTATTAATAATTCCTGATTCACAAAATTCACCATTTTAAATGAGTCAAGGTTAACTTCCAGTTTACCGATTGGAATTGCCAGTTTCTGGCCATAAAGTTGAATAATACTATCCCTTCTGATTTTATACGATCCCCTGATTGAAATTGATTTATCATCATTTGAATATGAAACAGTCAATTTTTTTACTGAGAGTGTTTCATACTTTAATGAATTATCTGTTACAAGTTTAACTACTTTTCCAACACTGTAGCGTTTTATTCTTTTTGGTACAGCTATTTTTTCTTTCTGTTTGCAGCCTTGCAAAAAAACAGAAAGAATCAGTATGTAAATTATACCCTTACATAATCGGTCAATGAACCACATAAAGCTAATTTTCTTTTGTTTCGATATACCTCTTTTCACTTATTTTTTGTTTGAGAACTTTGGAAACATTACCCATTTGCAAGGATTTCTTCCATTGAGTAATTGCATTCTGTTTATCGTTAAGTAAGAATAGAATATCGCCATAATGCTCTACAAGGACTGCACTGTCCTCCGATACTTTTGATAGGGCATTTTCCATGTAGAATTTGGCAAGATCATAATCCTTTTTCTTAAAAAAGACCCATGCATAAGTGTCGAGATAAGTGGCATTATCAGGATTTGCCTGGATAACCTTTGCACTCATTTTTTCTGCAATATCCAGCCTTTCTCCCTTTAATGACAAGTAATAGGCATAATTATTCATGGCCATAAAATTTTCGGGATCAAGCTCAACCACTTTATCGAAAACATTAAAAGCTTCTTCAAATCGTTTTAGATTATACAATGCCTCCGCCTTGTAAGTATAAAGCTGTGACAGAATTTTAGGATCATTTTTTGCATGCACTACACCCGAATCAAGAACCGCAAGAATTTCATCATATTTTTTTTGTTGCAACATTCCAACAGATTTAAGAATATAAATCAAAGGTTGGTCAGGAAAGTAAATCAGTGCCTTTTTGCTGTCTTCACTCATCGATTGCCAATCCAGCAAATCATTGTTGAGCAGTAAAAGACGTTCCCAATATGCATAGTTATCTTTCTTGATATCCAATACCAGCCTTAATTCCTTTCTTGCATCTTCAGTTTGCTTTTTATTGATCAAATAATCAACCATTAATGCTCTGGGACGTTCATCGTCAATATGGGTTTCAATTAAGATGTGTAGCAATTCAACTTGTTGTTCATCCGAAATTTTATTAGCACCAGGTTCAATCAGCAACATATACATCTGTGCTTTTGTTTCCAGTTCAAGTTGTGAATTTTTGAACGCAGTTTTAATATGCTCATATGCCTTATCAATATTCTTATCATCAAGATAATAACTGGCAATCGAAAGATGTACAAAACCATCGTTGGGATCGATTTCAAGTATTTTATTGTAATTTTCAAGTGCTTTCTCACGATTTTTGTCAGCCAGATAAAGTTCTGCAAGCAATCCATAATATTTTGAATTAGTCGGATATGCCTTAATAAGTTTTTCAATTTCAGCATAGGCCGCAGCTTTATTTCCTGTTTGGGTAAATACTTGCTGTTTACCAACAGATATTGCTTCTGTTATACCCATTTTCAGTTCCAGTTGATCATAGATCGCAATTGCCTTTTCACTCTTACCAGCCATTGAAAGTAATGCAGCCTGATAAAAGATGTAATCGGGATTTTCAGGAACCAACCTTGTCAGAATTTCATATTCATTAGCTGCCTTTTCAAATAATTTATTTTGCTGATAAATTTTTACCAATAGAAGATGATAATATTGATTATCAGGATTAATTGAAACAGCCTTTTCCATTAAAAACATTGAACTTTGAAAATCCCCTTTGGCCACGTGAATATTTGCCATTTCAAATAAAGTAGCAGAAGAATTCGAATCTATTTCAAGACAGCGTGAAAATATCTTAATTGCGTTGTCAAAATTTTCAAATGTTCTTTGCTTAATTCCTTCTATAAACAAATATTCAAATTCTTTCCGTGCGTCTTCACTTAATTTTACTTCTGTACTATCATTAAACACTTTAACAAAATTTGCAGGAACACTTTTTTTAACCGTACAGGCATTAAAAAGTGAAACACTTAATGCAAACAGCATTAAAGAAAACCAGTCATATTTTTTTATCATTCTATTAATTTTAAACTTAATGTGGTAAACCATCATTCTTTATTTTCGCCCTGTATGACCAAAACCACCTTCTCCTCTGACAGTATTTTCGAGTACATCAACTATTGTCCAATCAATCTTCTCATAGGAAGCAACAATCATCTGGGCAATTCTATCACCATTTTTAATAACAAATTTTTCCCTGGAAAGATTTACCAGGATTACCTTGATTTCTCCACGGTAATCGGCATCTATGGTCCCAGGAGAATTTAGTACAGTAATACCCTTTTTAATTGCTAATCCACTACGAGGTCGAACCTGCGCTTCATATCCAATCGGAAGTTCAATAAATAATCCTGTTGGAATTAACTTTCTTTCAAAAGATTCCAGTATGATGTCTTCATCAAGATTGGCTCTCAAATCCATTCCGGCAGCATGTTCTGAGCCATATTCAGGCAAAACGTTACACGATTTATTAATTATTTTTACTTTCATTCCCAGTTATTTCAATCCGCTAAGATAGTAAACAATTCCAATGTCAGCTATTTCAGCAAGATCACTTCTTTTTGAATTTAATTAAACCTTTGAGATCAGATTTTTCCTTAATCCAAATAAATAAAAAGAAAATACCCAAAAGGAGTGTATTAAAACTATTACGCAATACAAAATTATGGAATACAAAATATCTTGCTACTAAATAAAGGATCATTGAAACCAAAAAATAGGCACCTATTCGCTTCAGATCATACTTAACAGGAAAATATTTTTGTCCAACTATATATGAAATAACTGTCATTACTAGTGATGCAACAAAAAATGTATATCCGCAGGCCATATAGCCAAGAAAAGGTATTAGGGCAACATTTAAAATGATTGTTAATATTGCACCTATTATTGCAAATCTGGCTCCGAAATGAGTCTGATCAGTAAGCTTATACCATAACGATTGCGTATAAAAAATTCCCAAAAGTAAATTTCCTAGTAATAACCAGGGTACGACCTTGATTCCTTCATGGTAACCCATTGTTGTTGAACCTATAAAATACTTAAAGATATCCATATAAAACATGACACCTAAAAATATTGTAAGACCCAATATCACAAAGTATTTCATAATTACTGCATATACATGCTTAGAGTCTTCGTTTTTATAGTGAGAGAATAAAAATGGTTCAAATGAAAATCTGAATGCCTGAATAAACAGAGCCATCAGAATTGCCAATTTACTGCTTGCAGAATAAATACCAAGTTCTCCTATTGGATTAATTTTCGTAAATTTAGGCAATAATATTTTGTCAATATTTAGGTTGACCATTCCTGCAATGCCAATGATTAAAATTGGCCATCCATATTTCAACAATTGTTTAAGGATCACAATATCAAAATCTGATTTTTTTATTTTAAAGTCAGGTATAAAAAGTAAAAGTGTTACAAATGATGCAACCAGATAGGATAAAAACGCATAACCGATTCCGATCCTTTCGTCATATACGTAATGAATCCATGAATGTGGATTTGATGCTAAAACTTTAGGACATAAATAAATCCAGAAAACATTCAATAAAATACTAAGTGAAATATTTACTAATTTCAGAATTGAAAATTTTAATGGCTTTGATATTAATCTAAGTCTGGCAAAAGGGATAGAACAAAGGGCATCCAGAGCAACAGTAATTCCCATCCAAATAATATAGTTTATATGTCCTTCATAGCTTATCCATACTGAAATTTTTGAGGAAAATAAAACAACGAGAAAAATAAAAATAACAGATGTGATCGCCAACGAAAAAATTGACGTTGAATATACTTTTTGAGGATTTTCACTTCTTCCTGCAAATCTGAAATAGGATGTTTCCATTCCATAGGTTAGAATTACTTGAAAAAAAGCCACATACGCAAGAATATTGCTTAATATTCCAAATTCTGAAGGTACGAACATCCAGGTATATAATGGAGTAAGCCACCAGTTTAAAAATCTTCCCAAAATACTTGGTAACCCATAAATAACAGTCTCACCTGCCAATTTTTTCAATGCACTCAAAATATTCTTGATTTAATTAAAAATGCAAAGATAATGCTTTAGTTATACTTGAGTTATACGTTCCACGTGAAGCAATGTTAATAAATTCTATATCAATTGTTAATAAGACCTGATTTTTATTTAATTTCGCCACTGAATATATAATTGGCATATGCCTACTTTTTCATTGATTATGAGACCAATAACTTTTTATTTTATAATAGTAATATTATCATCTGTTGTATTTGTTGATTGTGCCCAATCCTCAAAAAGATCACGAAAGCCAGTTACATTAATTCAAATTGGCCCAAAGCATAATAATTACCATGTGGGAGACCAACTTTCAATAAATTTACAAACGAAAATAAAAGATGGATATCTCAAATCTGTAGAGCTTTTTCTTGATGGAAAATCACTATTTGTCAGTAGTAAGACAGATTGCGATTTTGAAATTGAAACTTCAAAGTTTGAAGTAGGAATTCATATTTTAAAAACCATTGCAACAAAGGAGGATGGGGTATCAGGTGATAATTTTATTGAGTTTCTTATACTTTCAGACATAACTCCTGAAACTTTAGGTTATAAGGTAAATAATATATATCCTCATAATATTCAGTACTTTACAGAAGGATTTGAAATACGTCAAGGTTTTCTTTATGAAGGGACTGGTCAGGAAGGAACCTCCGCAATCTACAAGACAGATTTGTCTAACTGGAAATTGGTTAATGAATATAAACTTGATAAGCAATACTTTGGTGAGGGAATTACAATTATTAATGACAAATTATATCAGCTTACATACAAAACTCAAATTGGATTTGTTCGAAATTTAAAAACTTTTGAATTAATAAAAACATGGAATTATAAGAATGCTCAGGGTTGGGGCCTAACAAATGACGGAAAATCAATCATTATGAGTGATGGTACAGATTATATTTACTTTATAGATCCTGAAACTTTGAATGTTTCAAGAAGAATTCAAGTTTGCAACCAAAAAGGAACTGTGTCGAATTTAAATGAATTGGAGTACATCAATGGTGAAATTTGGTCAAATATATGGACTACCGATACGATTGTAAAAATCGATCCCAAAAATGGTAAAATTCTTGCTGAAATAGACTTTACCGGTTTATTGGATTCAGCTTTAACAAATAGAAAAACAAATGTGGATGTTTTTAATGGTATTGCATATGACAATCAAACCCATAAAATCTATGTTACTGGTAAACTTTGGCCTAAAATATTTGAAATTGAAATTATTAAAAAATCAAAATAATGTTGGAGTTCCACTTCGGTTCATATTTCTGCCTAAATGATTATAAGCTAATTCTGTTGCTTCACGTCCTCGTGGTGTCCTCTTCAAAAATCCTTCTTTGATTAAAAAGGGTTCATATACTTCTTCAATTGTACCTGCATCTTCACCTACGGCTGTAGAAATCGTAGTTAAACCAACTGGTCCACCTTTAAATTTATCGATAATTGCACACAAGATTCTATTGTCCATGTCATCTAAACCAAAAGTGTCAATATTTAGTGCTTCTAATGAAAAACGTGTGATTTCCAAATCAATAACTCCATTCCCCTTTACCATTGCAAAGTCGCGTACTCGCCGTAGTAATGCATTTACTATGCGCGGAGTTCCACGACTTCTCCTTGCAATTTCTAATGCAGCATCTTGATAAATTTTAATATCCAATATTTTAGCAGATCGCTTTACAATATCTGTTAATACTTCAATATCGTAATATTCAAGATGACAATTAATTCCAAACCTTGCCCTCAAAGGACTTGTTAACAGTCCACTGCGGGTGGTTGCTCCAATTAAGGTAAAGTGATTCAACTCGAGTTGAATAGATCTTGCACTAGGACCCTTATCAATCATTATATCAATACGATAATCTTCCATTGCAGAATAGAGATATTCCTCAACGACAGCACTTAACCGATGAATTTCATCAATAAATAAAACATCTTTATTTTCCAGGTTTGTAAGTAAACCCGCTAAATCGCCTGGCTTATCCAAAACAGGACCGGAAGTCAATTTTAAATTTACGC
>TBL_comb47_HYPODRAFT_10005980_pt1 | contig 13327 bp, 13 predicted proteins | sample TroBogypolimnion_40_FD_10682 | JGI IMG/M metagenome (IMG submission 10682)
CCACTTGGTGGTGTCCAGGGCCGGCCCGTCGAACTCGTCGCTCCACACGAGGCTCCCAGCCGGGATCACGACGGGGGGCACGGGGACCGGAGCGGCGGTATCCGCGGCGTGTCCCTGGCCTCCGCAGGCCGTATTCAGCGCGCCGCAGGCCAAGGCCGCCGCCAGGACCAGAGCCGGAGCACCGAGGCTCGCAAGGATACCCATACATGACCTCTTCCGCGACACCAGCGTGGTTCCAGGCTGGCACTGCCAAAAAAGGATATATATGGTCTTTTTTCCCATTTCCTGCCGATCTTTCCCAGGAACGGCCCTCCAGCTCCGCCAGCACCTCCGGGAAGTCCCGCCGGCCGCAGCCGATCGCGCAGGGCGAAGGAGCGTTCCAGGGAGAAAGGCCGAATGCGCATGGATCCTGGATATCCATCCGGAGGGCTTGCCCCCGGGCGTAAAATGGAGGATCCCCAAAGAGTCCTTCCATCCGACGGAGGAGTCCCATGAACGCGCACGGTCTGGTCCGGACAGTGATGTTGCCGTTTGCCGAGGGAGTCCTGGCCCTCGGGTTGCTTCTGGCCTGCGGGGCGGGAGGCGGGGGCGGGGGAGGATCCGCCCAGGGCACCACCGGAACGGGCTACGGCATGGCCCCGACCCTGGGTCCCGGCGACGTCCAGGACTTCTTCCCCACCGCCCAGGGCGACCAGTGGAACTTCAACGTCGCCGGCGACAACGCGGCCTACCTGGGCAGCCTGCGGGTGATCGGCACCACCACCTTCGACAACGTCCAGGCCACCGACTTCCGCCAGACCTTCAGCGACGGCAGTCCGGACCTGGACAGCTACTACGTCGAGTCCAACGGGGGGATCACCTACCTGGGCAGCGGCGATGCCACCGACTGGCTCACCACCACCATCGGCGCGTACGTGCAGCTGCGCTTCCCGGTGGTCCCGGGCTCCGTGGCCGATTTCACCAAGACCGGCTACGGCGTGCCGGACCTGGACGGCGACGGCCGGCCCGAGACGCTCAGCGCCCACGTCACCGTGGCCGTGGCCGATCTGGAGAGCGTGACCGTACCGGCGGGGACCTTCCCCGGCGCGGCCAAGGTGGTCTCGACCATCACCGGCAGCCTCACCGGCTCCGCTTCGGGCGTCTCCGTCCCCTTCAGCAGCACCCAGACCCTGTGGGCGGCTCCCGGGGTGGGCATCGTCAAGATGATGGAGGACGACAGCGCCGCGGCCCAGTCCAGCCACACCGTCGCCGAAGCCCGGGGCTACGTCGTCGGCGGCGTGAGGCACGGCCTGGGCATGCCCATGACCCTGTCCCAGGGGCTGCTGCCGGGCAATTCCGACACGACGGACCCGGGCCGGGGCGCCGTCGCCGGGTCCGGTCAAGGGTTCATGGCCGTGACCACCTGGGCCCCGGCCGCAGGCGGAGGGCGCAGGCTCAAGGCTTCGCTGTTCGATGGCATCGGCACGCCGTCCACCGTGGACGCCACCCCGTCTTCGGCCACCGCCCTGACCTCCGATTCCATCGCCCTGGCCTTCGACGGCACCGACTATCTGGCCGCCTGCTCCCAGAACGACAACTCCGGCACCTACCCGCCGCTCCTGGGAGTCCGCATCGATCCTTCCGGGAATGTCCTGGATCCGGCGGGCATCGTCCTCGCTCCGGCCGGGGGCTTCCTCCCCGCCGCCGCGGGCGACGGCGCGGGATGCCTGGTGGCCTACAACCGCTTCGATTCGATTTCCGGCCACCACATCCTGTACGGGGTGATGGTGGCTGCGGACGGAACCCCGGGCTCCGAATTCACCATCATGAGCGATCCCGGCAACTCCCTCTACGGCTGCGCCGTGGCCTTCGACGGCACCAACTTCCTGGTCGTCTGCCGCAAGGAGCTCCTGGGCAACCCCTCCGGCTACAACCTCATGGGCGCCAGGGTCAGCAAGGCGGGCGCGGTCCTGGACACGCCGCCCCTGACCTTCGCGGCCACCTACGCAACCGGGTATCCGGCCCTGGCCTTCGACGGCGCCAACTATCTCGTGGCCTGGATGGACATCCGCAACCCGGGGCAGCCGGACATCTATGCGGCGCGGATCTCTCCGGCGGGCGCGCTCCTGGACGGCACTCCGGCGGCCAGCGGCTTCATGGTCGACGGCGGCGGGTCCCTGGGCCGGAGCGACCCCGCGGTGGCCTTCAACGGCTCGGAATACCTGGTCTGCTGGTCCCTGGGAACCTTCCTCGGCACCGGCGCCCCCTGCGTCACCGGCGTCAAGGTCACGCCGGCGGGCACCCTGGACGGCACGCCCTTCCCCGTGAGCGGTCCGCCCCCGGCCAGCGCCATCCTCGCAACCCCGAGCATGGCGGCGACGCCGGAGGGCACCGCCTGCATCTGGCTGGTGAACAACGAGGCCCTGAGCACGGTGAAGGAGATGGACGGGGTGGTAGCCTGGTGAACGCCTGACGGAGGTTCCGGTGCGCGTACTGCTCATCTCGGCCAACACCGAGCGCCTGAACATGGTGACCATCCCCCTGGGCCTGGGCCTGGTGGCGGCCGCGGTCCGCCGGGCCGGGCACGAGGTGGCCTTCCTCGACCTCCTGGACGCCCCGGACCTCGGGTCCGCGGTGCGGGAGGCCATCGGGCGGTCGCGGCCCGAGGCGATCGGCATCTCCATCCGCAACATCGACGACCAGAACTGCCAGAATCCGCGCTTCCTGCTGGGCCGGGCCCGGGAGGCGGCGGCGGCGTGCCGGGCCCATTCCCGCGCCCCGATCGTGCTCGGCGGGGCGGGCTACAGCATCTTCCCCCGCGCCGCCCTGGCCTGGCTGGGCGCCGATTTCGGCATCCGGGGCGATGGGGAGGAGGCCTTCCCGGCCCTGCTGGACCGCCTGGGCGCGGGGCTGGATCCGCGGGGCATCGAAGGCGTCTACGCGGCCGGGGATCCCGGCGGCGGCGGCAGGGCGGCCGTGGCGGACCTGGACCGGATGCCGCTGTGGGACGAGGCGCTGGACGCCTACGCGGACCGGGGCGCCGACGAGATCTGGGTGCCGGTGCAGACCCGGCGCGGCTGCCCCAACGACTGCTCCTACTGTTCCACCGCCCAGATCCAGGGCAGGGCGCTGCGCCTGCGCTCGCCCCGGCGCGCGGTGGAGACCATCGCGGCGCTGGCCCGCCGGGGCTTCCGCAAGTTCTACTTCGTCGACAACAACTTCAACGTCCCCCTGGCGCAGGCCATGGCCCTGTGCGAAGGCCTCCGGGGCCTGTCCATGGACCTGGCCTGGCGCTGCATCCTCTACCCGAACCCCGTGGACGCCCCCCTGGTGCGGGCCATGGCCGCCGCCGGCTGCGTGGAGGCGAGCGTGGGATTCGAAAGCGGAGCCGAATCGGTCCTGCGCGGCATGAACAAGCACTTCACCCCTGACGAGGTGCGGCGGAGCATGGACCTGCTGGCGGCGCACGGCATCCGGCGCATGGGTTTCCTGCTCCTGGGCGGCCCGGGCGAGACCCGGGAGACCGTGACCCGGAGCCTGGCCTTCGCCCGGTCCCTGAACCTGGACGGACTGCGGGTGACCGTGGGCATCCGCATCTACCCCGGCACCCCGCTGGCCCTGCGCGCCGTCCGGGACGGCCTCATCCGGCCCGGGGACGACCTCCTGGAGCCCCGGTTCTACCTGGCCCCGGGCCTGGAGCCCTGGATCCACGAGGCCGTCGCCGGGGCGGCAGGCTAGCTAGCGCCGGCTGGGCGTCTCCTGGAGGTTCGAGAGGAACTCGTCGTTGGTCCGGCTCTTGCCGAGGCGGTCCAGCAGCAGTTCCATGCTCTCCACCGGGCCGCTGGAGCTGAGGATCTTGCGCAGCACCCAGATCTTGGCCAGGCGCGCGGGCTCGATGAGGAGATCCTCCTTGCGGGTGCCGGACTTCTGGATGTCCATGGCCGGGAAGATGCGCTTGTCGCTGAGCTTGCGGTCCAGGCAGATCTCGCTGTTGCCGGTGCCCTTGAACTCCTCGAAGATCACGTCGTCCATGCGCGATCCGGTCTCGATCAAGGCGGTCGCGATGATGGTGAGCGAACCGCCCTCCTCGATGTTCCGGGCCGCCCCGAAGAACCGCTTGGGCCGCTGCAGCGCGTTGGAATCCACGCCGCCGGAGAGCACCTTGCCGCTGAGCGGCACCACGGTGTTGTAGGCGCGGGCCAGCCGGGTGATGGAGTCCAGCAGGATCACGACGTCCTTCTTGTGCTCCACCAGCCGCTTGGCCTTCTCGATGACCATCTCGGCCACCTGGACGTGGCGGGTGGCGGGCTCGTCGAAGGTGCTGGAGACCACCTCGCCCTTGACGTTGCGCTCCATGTCGGTGACTTCCTCGGGCCGCTCGTCGATGAGCAGCACGATGAGGAACACCTCGGGGTGGTTCAGGGTGATGCTGTTGGCGATGTTCTGCATCAGCACGGTCTTGCCGGTGCGCGGCGGGGCGACGATGAGGGCGCGCTGGCCCTTGCCCAGCGGCGTCATGAGGTCCATCACCCGGGTGGACAGCTCCTGGGGATCCCGTTCCATCTTCAGCATGCTGGTGGGGTAGAGCGGGACCAGGTTGTCGAAGTGGACCCGGTCCTTGGCGGCCCCGGGCGGATCGAAGTTGACCGCGTCGATCCTCAGCATCGCGAAGAACTTCTCTTCGTTCTTCGGCGGCCGGATCATGCCGGACAGGGTGTCGCCCGACCTCAGGTTGAACTTGCGGATCTGGCTCGGGGAGACGTAGATGTCGTCGGCGCCGGCGAGGTAGTTGTGCTCGGGGGCGCGGAGGAATCCGAAACTTTCCGGAAGGACTTCCAGGACGCCTTCGGCGAAGAACAGGCCTTCGCGCTGGGCCTGGGCTTCCAGCAGCCGGAAGATCAGTTCCTGCTTGCGCATGGAAAGGGGACTCTCGATCCCGTAGGCCTTGGCCATCTCCGCAAGCCGGCCGATGGACTGCTCCTTCAGGTCCTGGAGGCTCAGAACGGCAGGGGCTTGGGTTTCAATTAGCATAGATCTTCCCTCGGGGGGGATGGGTGTCAGGTTGAGCGCTTTGGGATCGAGAATGATAACTCAAATTCTACAGTCACGCCAAGGGATTTTCCATGTCAAGCTATTCATAATGTAGTCAATTTCCCAACTCTCTCCGCAAAGGCCTTGGGTTTTTCCACAGGATAGGCATGACCGACCCCGGGAATGACCTCGAACCGGGAATGTGCAACCAACTGAGCTGTCTCCAGGCACTTCCATACCGGTGTCAGCAGGTCTTCGGCCCCGGCCAGGAACAGCACCGGATCCTGGATCGCACCCAATCTTGGACGGATGTCCCACTGCAGAACGCCATCTATTTGATGGCGGGAGCCGTGGAAAGGTTCATTCATATATTTTTGTTTCAGGAAGTAGTCTTTGAGGACCGCATAGCGCCGGGCCAGGAAGGCGTCGCCCCAGAGGTAGGGCGCGGCGGCGTCGAACTGCAGGGCCGGTCCGCCCAGTTCCAGGCAGCGCAGCCAGTGGCGCAGGCGCAGGGCCATGGCGAAATCGGTCCGGGGCACCGAGCTGGTGAGCACGGCGCCCCGGAAGGCCCCGGGGTGGCCGGCCAGCAGCTCCAGCGCCATGGCGCTGCCGTTGGAGAGGCCCGCCAGCCAAGGCTCCCGGATGTTGAGGATCTCCATGAGCTCCCAGGCATCCTGGGCCAGCAGCGGCACGGTGTACGGTCCTTCCTGCGGAGCGTCCGACCAGCCCTGCCCCCGGCTGTCGAAGGTTAGCACCCGGTGGCGCTCCGTGAGGCCAGGAAGGGCCCCCGCCCACATGGTGGTGTCGGACAGCATCCCGTTGAGCAGGACCAGCCAGGGGGCCCCCGGGGGGCCCTGGATGCGGTAGTGGAGCTTCACCCCCCCGGGCAGGGCCACCCGGGTCCGATGGGCGCTTCCGGTCACTCTTCGCCCCTCAGCTGGGCGGGGGTGAAGTGGGCCGCCAGCTCGAACTTCCCGCCGTTCCAGTGCAGCACGGCGCAGCTCGCCTTCTTCATCTCCACCGAGGCGCCGGTGAGGCCGAAGATCAGGTCCGACAGGAAAGGCTGGTGGCTCACCAGAGCGATGGTGTCGAACGGCTGGGCCTCCAGCACCAGGCCCTGCAGCCACTCCCGGGCCTCGGCCGGGCTGGCCTCGGGCTCCAGGCCCTCCCAGCAGGCCACCGGAAACCCTTCGGCGGTGGCCTCCTTCAGGCAGGCCAGGGTCTCGGCGGCCCGGCGGTACGGGCTGGCGACGCCCCGGTTCGGCAGGTAGCCCCGGAGGACCAGGCCGCGCATGGCGGCCCGGGTCTTCTCCCAGCCCTCGACCGTGAGCGCCCGGTCCGGGTCGCGCAGACCGTGCCTGGGGTTCTCGGCGATGCCGTGGCGAATCAATAGCAAAGTGATCATTTCGTCATGATCTCATGATCCCGGTTGTCCATGGGAAAGGTGCCTTCAGGGAAATCCAGGTTTCCTAGATCGACGGGCTCTGGGAGGAGTCCAGGATCATGGGCACCACCACGGGGCGGGTCTGGGTGGTCTTGCGGATGATGCGGCGAAGGGACTGGCGCAGGAGCTCGATGAGGAGATCCTTGTTCTTCCGGATCTCCAGGGGGGCGTTCTCGAAGGTGGTGCGCACGGTCTCCCGGAGCAGCTCGCCGTAGGCCGGGTCGTCGGACAGCACCACGAAGCCCCGGGTGAGGATGCTGGGATCCCCGGCCAGCTCCCCGGTGGCCGGATCCACCAGCAGGGTGGCCACCACGATGCCGTCCTCCTGCAGGATCAGCCGGTCGCGGATGACCCGGGCGTCCACCATGTGGTCGACCCCCTGGTCCACGAAGCACTTGCCCACGGGCACGTTGCCGGCCAGCTTGGCCGAGCCGTTCTTCTTCAGCTGCAGGCACTCGCCCCCGTCCAGGAGCAGCACCTTGTCCTTGGCGTAGCCCAGGGTCTGGGCCAGCTGGCCGTGGCACTTCAGGTTGCGGTAGGTGCCGTGCACCGGCGCCATGTAGCGGGGCCGGAGCATGCGGATCATCTCGGCCGAATCCTCCCGGTGCCCGTGGCCGGTGGCGTGGATGGGGCCCAGCCCCTCGAGGGTGGTCTCCGCGCCCAGCCGGGCGGCGACGTCGAGCATGCGCGAGATGCCCACCTCGTTGCCCGGGATGGAGCGGGAGCTGAGCACCAGCCGGTCGCCGTCGACCATCTTCAGGCCCTTCATCTCGCCCCGCAGCACCCGGGACAGGGCGCTCATCTCCTCGCCCTGGGTGCCGGTGCAGAGCACCACCACCTGCTTGGGCTGGAACATGGAGACTTCCTTGGCGTCGATGAACAGGTCGTCCTTCAGGGCCATCTTTCTCAGGCCCCTGGCCACGGTCACGTTGCGGTCCATGGACCGGCCCAGGAGGCAGACCTTGCGCTTCTCTTCGAAGGCCAGGTCGACGATGGTCTGGATGCGGTGGATGTTGGAGCTGAAGGTGGCGATGAACAGCTTGCCCTTGGTTTTGCGGAAGGCGTCGCGCAGCCCTTCCCGGCACAGCTGCTCGCTGGGGGTGGGGGTGGTCTTCAGGATGTTGGTGGAATCCGACAGCAGCACCGCCACCCCGGCGTCGCCCAGCTCCTTCAGCCGGGCGGTGCCGGTGAGCCGGCCGTCCACCGGGGTGGGGTCCAGCTTGTAGTCGCCGGTGTGGACGATGACCCCCCAGGGGGTGTGCAGGGCGATGCTGCAGGCGTCGGGAATGCTGTGGGTGACGGGGATCCACTCGGCCTCGATCTCGCCGCCGCCGACCTTGACCCGGCCGAAGTCCTCCACCACGTGCATGTGGCGCGGGCTCCAGAGGTTGAACTCCTTGAGCTTGCCTTCCAGGATGCCCATGGTGAAGGCGGAGCCGTAGACCGGGACCGGCCAGCGTTCCAGGAAGTAGGGCAGCGCGCCCAGGTGGTCCTCGTGGCCGTGGGTGAGCAGCACCGCGTCGATCCGGTCGGCGAAGGCCTCCAGGTAGGCGAAGTCGGGGACGATGCTGTCGATGCCGGGCTGGTCCTCGGACGGGAACAGCTGGCCGCAGTCGATCAGGAAAAGGCTCTTGGCGGTGTGCACCACCAGCGCGTTCATGCCGAATTCGCCGAGGCCGCCGATGGGGATCAACCGGAGTTCATCCTTGCCGGGCAGTTCCTGCCAGCGTTCGAAAGGGGGTGAGGTGATCTGCATACGGGGCTCGCTCAGGACGGTGGTGCGATGGTAAGGGACATGTTGAAGATATCGAGCCACAGGGCGGGAGGCACGGCCTCGGCCCGGATGGCGGCGGGCAGCCCGGCGGACGCCAGCAGGTGGCCGGTCTGGTCCGGGCTGAACCGGCCGTGCCAGTTGTTGGCCAGGGTCTTGCGGCGGTGGGCGAAGCTCAGGTGCAGGAGCGCCAGGAGGGCCTTGCGGCCGGTCCGGGGCGCATCCGCCCGGGGCTCGAACAGCAGGACCGCGGAATCCACCTTGGGGGCGGGACGGAAGGCGCCGGGCCCCAGTTTCAACAGCCGGGTGAGCCGGCAGGTGAGCTGGGCCAGGATGGAGAGGGGGCCGTATTCCTTTTCGCCGGGCCGGCCCATGAGCTTCTGGCCCACTTCCAGCTGGAACATGAGCACCATCCGTTCCCAGTCCAGGTCGGTCACCAGGAAGCGGGTGAGGATCGCGGTGGCGGCGTTGTAGGGGAGGTTGCCCACCACGCTGAACGGGCCGCCGAAGTCCAGCGGCGCCGTGACGGCGTCGCCCAGGACCGGGTGGAAGTGGGGCACCCCGGCGAAGCGCTGGGCCAGGACGGCGATGGCGTCCGGATCCAGGTCCACCGCCCAGAGCGGGCGGCCATCGGCCAGCAGCGGCTCGGTGATGACCCCGGGGCCCGGGCCGATCTCCAGCAGGTGGGGCGCCCGCGCCGCGAGGGCGGCCTCGGAAATGGCCCGGATCGCCGATTTTTGAATAAGGAAATGCTGGCCGAACCGTTTCTTCGGAATCAATTTCAACGAATCTGATTGACCATGCTCCACCCTATGAGACTAACCAGATATTGCACTTAAATGGTCGGAAATGTTGGGAACCGCCCGGGCGGCCGGGCTTGGGGCCAGCGTTATTGATCATTCAAACCCGTCCGCCAGGCCAGGACCCGGAGGCCCCCGGGGTCCCCCGCCGGGGCCGAAGCCACCAGCAGCTCCCGCACCTGGGCGAAGCCCTGGCGGTCCTGGCCGCCCGCCAGACAGCGACCGACCGAACGAACCAGCCACAGCCGCCTGGCCCGACCGGCGCTCTCCTCCGCCCGGCCGGCGTCCTCCTCCGCCCCGGTGGCCGGCGGCGCTTCCTCCCCCGCCTCGGGCGGAGCGAGCGCGCCCAGCGGCTGGATGCGGACCTCGAACCGCGTCTGGAGCGGGGCGTCCGGTTCATCCAGCAGCCCCTCCGCCGGTCCGGGAAGGGCCAGCCCCCCTCCCCTTCCGGAAGCCCGCTCCGCATCGGCCAGGACCCCCTGCAGCCCGGCGGGATCCCCGGCCGCCCAGGCCAGGAACCAGGCCAGCCCGGCCTCCGCGGCCGAGGCCGCCCGGGCCCCCCGGGCCGCGTCGGCGCACATGGAAAGCTCCCGCGTCAGGTTGCGGCTGGTCCCGAACGCCGCTCCGGCCATGAGGGTCAGCAGCATGAAGGCCACCAGGATGGCGGCCCCGCCCCGTTCCGCCCGGACGCTCACAGGCCGGCGTTCCTGGGGGCGGCCAGCAGGGTTTCGCCGCGCACCAGGCGGGGACGGGCGAAGGGCGCCCCGGGCGGGGGTGGGCTCCGGAGCTCCAGCCGCACCTTGACCAGCCCCCCGGTCCCCCGGAACCAGAACGGGTCCGAAAGCCGGGCGGCCGCCGGCTCCCCGCCGTCCAGGGCCTGGAGGCCGGCTTCGAGGTTGCCGACCGTGGCGGCGTAATCGGCGCCCCGGATCCCGGGGAAGGCGCCGTCGAGGGAGAAATCCACCTGGAAGCCGCTGACGTTTTCCGCCACCACCTCGTGGCTGCCCCCCTTGGCCCGGGACGGATCCAGGAACCGGGACCAGCGGGGCACCGACCGGTCCCTGGGGTAGGCCGTCTCGAACCGCACCAGGCAGGGCACCAGCTCCCCGGCGTCGCGGCCCTTGCGGCCCGCCTCCAGGGGCAGGGGCGCCACCGCGTAGCGCACCACCCGCAGGGGCCTGACCGCCTGGACCAGGGCGCCGGCCTCGTGGCGGAAGCCGAAGGCGGCCCCGGCGGCGGCGCCGGGGCGGACCACCGCCACCGGCCCGGCCCGGCCGGCGCTGAGCTTGACCTCCTGGGCCACCTGGGCGAATTCGAACCGTTCGCCGGCCACCAGCAGCAGATCCCCGGTCCGTAGGCGCAGATCCCTGGCCGCCCGCACCGGCACGGTGGCCGGCCCGGCCCGGGCCCCGCCGTCCTCCTCCCCGCCGTTCCCGGCGATGGCGCCCGCCAGCTCCGCCCGGACCGGAAGCGGGCGGTCCATGACGAAGCTGAACTCGTCCGTGCTCCGGCCGCCGGGGCCGCCGGGCACCAGCATGAAGGCGCCCTGCTGCGCCGGGTCGGCGCCGGCCGCCACGTCCAGGGCCCTCAGCTCCGGGGGCGGAAACAGGTAGCCCATCATCCGGACATCCTCCGCGATGCGGTCCAGGGCCCAGCGCAGGGCCCGCTGGGCCTTCAGGGATTCGCCGACCCGGTTCCAGCCGTCCAGGCCCGCCAGGTAGACCCGGACCATGCCCCCCAGCAGGAGCCCCATGAACACGAGGGCCACCATCAGCTCCAGCAGCGAGAATCCGGACCCTCCCTTCGGCGCCATGGCGGACTCAGCGCGCGACCAGCCGGGCTAGGCTGAAGCGGCCCGGGACCGGCCTCTCGGGCCAGGTCACGGCGGCCCGGAAGGCCCACGCGGCCGGAACGGCGCCCGGCGCGGACCGGGTCACGGTCACCGTGTAGAAGGCGGCCCGGTCCTCCGCGGGCTGGCCGTCCCGGCCGAACCGCTCCACCCACGGCCCGGCGCCGGGGCCGGTGTATTTCAGGGCGCCCGGGGCGCGGTTCCTGGACGCCGGCCCGGCCTCGGCGAGGATCTGCTCCAGGGCGTCGCCGGCCAGGATCGCCGCGGTCAGGCGGCTCCCCGCCCCGCCCTGGGCGCGCGCGGTGGCCGCCTGCATGGCCGCCAGACCCAGCAGCCCCACCCCCAGGATGCAGGCCGCCATGAGGAATTCCACCAGCGAGAGCCCGGCCCGGAGGCCGGAGGACCCTGGAGGAGCGGGAGGCTTCGGGCGGTGGATCATGACCGGGAGGATGGGCCGGATCCTGTCCCGGTCCGCCCTTTTTTCGCCGCAGAAATCGCTCGATTTGGGGGCTTCCGTCCCGCCGGAGCGGGCGGAACCGGACCCCAAAGGCTATTTTTTATCCACCGGCGGGGAAGCAAGCCGGGACAGGCAAGAGCGCCTCACGACGCCATCTGCCTGCACCTTCAGTGGTACCCCTTATCGTGATCGGGCTCCACATAGAGAAGCACCAGGGCGTCTCCCTCCACGGTGGCGATGGCCCGGGCGGCACGAGTGACCCGCAGCGTGTATTGGGGCCTTCCATCGCGTGTAATCAGCCCCTTGTTCTTCTCCAGGTGAATGCCTTCATGTTTGAGCAATTCCTGAAAACTCAGCAAGGCGGCCTTTTCAATCATCTTCCGCACCCCCTTTTGGACGGGAGCGGATTGTTCCAGTGCGGAGACAAGAAACGAAGGGCGAATATCCAGCTTCATTTCGCCAGTTTCCCCATGAACGCCTGTCCCTCGGGGCTGTCCAGGCTGATTCCGGGCTCCTGGAGCGCCCTTTCGACGGATTCCTGCACCTCGGGGCGCCAGGCCCAGAGCTGGTGGCTGGGAATCATGGTCATCGGGATCAAGCGGAAGGTTCCATCACCGAGAGGTTCGATGGTGAAGGTTTCATTGGGCGGAATCACACTAGGCATCGTCGTGCGTCGACGGGAATCGGTCTGGAAAACACCTTCGGGCGTAGGCATGGCGCAGCCTCCAACAACCAATATACCCAATTTGGGCGTGTCGGCAAGTCGATGACCTGCCAGCTCGGCCACCCCCCGGGCGGCTTGCGGGATGCTTTGGCCAAGCCCTATGCTTTCAGGATGCATCCTGGACAACCCAGCCGAACCGCCATGGGAGCGGCCTTCCACCGCGCCGCCCACCAGGCGCTGGAGGGCGGCCGCCTGTTCGCGGATCCGCTCGCGGTCCGGATCCTGGGGCCGGAGGCCGGACCCGGCCTCGGCAAAGCCGGGCGCGACCCGGCCCGGACCCGGCTGCGCCTGTTCGTCGCCCTCAGGTCCCGGTTCGCCGAGGACGCCATGGCCCGCGCCTTCGACCGGGGCGTCAGGCAGATGGTGGTGCTGGGCGCGGGGCTCGACACCTTCGGCTGCCGGAACCCCCTGGGCGAAGGGCTGCGCATCTACGAAGCGGACCACCCGTCGACCCAGGCCTGGAAACGCGAGCGGCTGGCCGCAGCCGGGATCGCCGTGCCCGGGAGCCTCGCCTTCGTCCCGGTGGATTTCGAACGGGACGATCTGTCCGCCGCCCTGGCCCTGGCGGGCTTCGATCCCGCCCGGGCGTCCTTCTTCTCCTGGCTGGGCGTGGTGCCCTACCTGACCGGGGCGGCCATCGGCTCGACGCTGGGCTGGATCGCCTCGCTGCCGGGGGGCGCCGACGTCGTGTTCGACTACGGCAATCCGCCGGACGGGGCCGATGGGCACGGGGCGGCCCGGGCGGAGCTGGCCGCGCGGGTCGCGTCCGCCGGGGAGTCCTTCAGGAGCCACTTCGAGACCCCGGAGCTGCACGCCCGGCTGGAGGCCCTGGGCCTGCGGGTGGTGGAGGACCTCGGCCCGGCGCTGATCCGGGAGCGCTATTTCGGCGTCAAGGACCCCGCGCTGCCCGACCGGGGCGGCCATATCGTGCTGGCCAGGAGCTTGACTGGGTAATCGTCCGTGTCCCGGACTTCCATCAGGGTCGTCGCTGTCAGTTCGCTTGCGCGAACTGCATCGACGGAAGCGGGCACAGCCCAGATGCAAGGCCCTCGTCCCACTTACGTGGGGGAAACGGAAAGGGCAGCACGAGCCCCCCGGATCCCTGCCGCCATCCCTTCCGTCGATGCAGTTCGCGCAAGCGAACTGACAGCGACGACTCTGACGCCGGGTCGGGACACGGACGCCCCGGTATGGCTAGCGGATCCGGCCGATGATCCAGTCCCCCGAAGGTTCGGGCCGGGTGACTTCCGCGCAGCCGGCGGCCTGCAGCCA
>TBL_comb47_HYPODRAFT_10005981_pt1 | contig 13326 bp, 13 predicted proteins | sample TroBogypolimnion_40_FD_10682 | JGI IMG/M metagenome (IMG submission 10682)
CCAGCCGATCATATTTTGGAAGCTACTGGGAATTTGCTTAATAGAGCTGAAGTTTTTACACCGACACAATTAGCTCGCTATACTCAAGCAGAAAAATCATTTGATACTCCTGTAATTGTGGTAACACAAGCCGAAGCTGAAGCTGCCGAAAAAGGATTTTCAGATAAGAAAAAAACATGGAAATTTAAAGCTGAAAATGTTCGTGATTTTGCAATCTCCACTTCAAGAAAATTTATTTATGATGCTATGGCTGTAAAAACTGGTAATACAACAGCTATGGCAATTTCTCTATATCCTAAAGAAGGTAATCCTCTTTGGGAACAATATTCAACTCGAATGATTGCGCATACTTTAAAAAGCTATTCTAGCTATACTTTTGATTATCCTTACCCGAAAGCTGTCTCTATTAATGCACGTGATCAAGGGATGGAGTACCCTATGATTTGTTGGAATTTTGGCCGGCCAGATGCCGACGGAAAATATACGGATCAAGGTAAATATGGAATGTTGGGTGTGATTTGTCATGAAGTGGGGCATAATTTCTTTCCAATGATTGTTAACTCAGACGAGCGGCAATGGACATGGATGGATGAAGGGTTAAATACTTTTATGGAATATTTGGCAGAAATGTCATTCGATTCTAAATTTCCTTCACGTCGTGGACCAGCAAAATATATTGTACCCTATATGAGTGGCGATCAAAAAGGATTGGAACCTATTATGACCAATTCGGAAAGTATTCGTCAATTTGGAAATAATGCCTACGGAAAACCTGCTACCGCTTTAAACATTCTTCGTGAAACTGTTATGGGTCATGAATTGTTTGACTATGCATTTAAAACTTACGCTAATCGTTGGAAATATAAACATCCTACTCCTGAAGATTTCTTCAGAACTATGGAAGATGCTTCGGCCGTTGATTTGGATTGGTTTTGGAGAGGTTGGTTTTACACCACAGACGCTAATGATATAGGTATTAAAAAAGTTAAAAAATATTATGTTAGCAACACACCTTCAAAAGAAGTAACAGAATTTATGAAAAAACAGAGACGTCGTGACACCAACCCAGGTCCTATGGTCTATATGATCGCAGAAGGAAGTGAAGACTATAAATCAGAAATGAACAAACCTTTTAAAATTGAAGAGTATAAGGACTTGAATGACTATGTAAATGAACATTTTACAGCAGAAGAAAGAGCAAAATTGAATCAGCCTAAATATTTTTATCAAGTTACTTTTGATAAGCCTGGAGGATTAGTAATGCCAATTATTGTTGAATTGACTTATGAAGATGGCTCTACAGAAACACAAACTTTCCCAGCTCAAATATGGAGAATGAATGACAAGGAAGTTAGTCGAACTTTTGCTTGTCAAAAAGAGATTGCTAAAATTCAAATTGACCCAAAATTAGAAACAGCAGATATTGATACCTCAAATAATACTTGGCCAAAAGAAGAAGTAAAATCAAAATTTGATTAAGAAGTTTGTAACTTTGCAATTCATTAAATATCAAAGATTATGTTTGGAATAGGAGGAGGAGAATTCATCTTCATCATTTTTGTAGCACTTATGCTTTTTGGAACAGATAAGTTGCCTGAAGCGGCTCGTACTTTTGGTAAAATTATGGCAAATTTAAAACATGCTACAAATGAAATAAAAACAGAAATTCAAAAAAGTGCTGATGTTCAAGAAATAAGTGACTCTTTAAAACAAGTTACCTCGTCGTTTACAGAAGAAGTTGCTAAAGTGAAAGAAAGTGTAGTACCACCAAATTTAGGCATGGGAGAAGATGTTTTTAAAGGGGCAACCGAAACCTTTGCAAAGGCAAAGGATGACATTGAAGATATAACAGGACCTGTTAAACGTCAAATGTAATGTTGGATAAAATAATTGCTTTAGATAAAGAATTATTGATTTTTTTGAATGGATTGGGTTCTCCAACATTTGATAATTTGTGGTTGATGATTACCAAACAATTTTATTGGACTCCATTTTTTCTTTTTTTGGCTTACTTAGTTTATAAAAAAATGGGAATAAAGAAATTGGGAATTATAATTCTTTTTATTGCTGTTATTTTGTTGTGTTGCAATACTTGTGTTGAATTTTTCAAAACTTCTGTTCATAGAATACGCCCGTGTAATGATTCTGAGATCAAACATATTATAAGAATTGTACATCAAACTGATACCTATAGCTTTTTTTCTGGACATGCCTCCAATTCGATGGCAACAATGCTATTTTTGTATTTAATTTTAAAAAAATACTATAAATATATCTTTTTGATATTCCTCTATCCATTGATTTTTGCCTACAGTCGCATCTATCTTGGAGTTCATTTTCCAACAGATATTTTAATGGGCTACATTTTTGGTGCTTCTTTTGGGGTGCTTTTTTATGCTGTTTATAAAAAATACTTCTCCAAAATTAAAGCGCTCTAGTTACCGTCAACCCATCACGAATAGGCAATAAAACAGTTTCTACTCTAGGGTCGGCATTCACAATTTGATTGTATTCCAATAAAATTTTTGTACTCGTATCTTTTGGATTTAACTTTTCCAAAACCTTTCCACTCCAAAGCACATTGTCTGAAAGAATAATTCCTCCTTGGCTCATCATCGGAACTATCATATTAAAATAATTTATATAATTTTCCTTATCAGCATCAATAAAAACTAAATCATATCTTTTATTTAAAGTTGGAATAATTTCCAAGGCATCTCCCAAATGTGCAGTAATTTGATTTTTCCAAGGTGATAAATCAAAATATTTTTGCTGAATAGTGACCAATTCTTTTTTAATATCAATGGTGTCTAAGGTCCCCTCTTTTGATAAACCTTCCGCCAAACACAAAGCAGCATAGCCCGTATAGGTGCCAATTTCAAGAATATGCTTTGGGTGAATAATTTTTGATAACATACTCAACACACGACCTTGAAAATGCCCACTCAACATTCTGGGTTGCAGAATTTTTTGATGAGTTTCCTTAAATAATTTCACCAACAATTCTGGTTCGTGTTGCGAATGTTGTTCTACGTAGTTTTCTAATTCTTCTGAGATGAAATGCATTTTATTCTAATTTTTGGACAAATTTACAAATAACCCAACGCAAATAACCAAATCAACAAATTGTTTTACCTTTGCTCAATGATGGAGAAAAAAGACATACGAGCTATATCCAAAGAGCAACTTAGAGATTTTTTTGTTGCCAACGGTGATAAGCCTTTTCGTGGCAATCAAGTTTATGAGTGGTTATGGAGTAAAGGAGCGCATAGTTTTGAAGACATGACCAATGTTTCTAAGGAAACTCGTGCAATGCTCGAAGCTAATTTTGTCATCAATCATATCAAAGTAGATCAAATGCAACGCAGTGAAGATGGAACAGTGAAAAATGCTGTCCGATTGCATGATGGATTAGTGGTGGAGAGTGTGTTAATTCCTACTAATACTCGAACTACAGCTTGTGTTTCGTCTCAAGTAGGTTGTAGTTTGGATTGTAATTTTTGTGCTACAGCGCGTTTGAAAAGAATGCGAAATTTAGAACCTGGCGAAATTTACGACCAGGTACTTGCCATCGATAATGAAAGTAAATTGTATCACAATCGTCCTCTTTCTAATATTGTTTTTATGGGGATGGGGGAGCCATTGATGAATTATAACAATGTTATCAAAGCCATAGATAGGATCACTTCAGAGGAAGGTTTAGCGATGTCTCCAAAACGAATCACTGTTTCTACTTCTGGAATTCCCAAAATGATTAAAAAGATGGCGGATGATGAGGTCAAATTTAAATTGGCAGTGTCCTTACATTCGGCTATTGACGATGTTCGGGCACGAATTATGCCGTTCAGTAAAAACTTTCCACTAGCCGAATTACGGGAATCGTTAGAATATTGGTATCGAAAAACCAAAAGCAAAATCACTTATGAATATGTGGTTTGGGGAGGAATTAACGACAATCAAGAAGCCGTCGATGCTTTAGTGAAATTTTGTAAATATGTTCCGTGTAAGGTTAATTTAATTGAATACAATCCGATTGATGATGGAGAATTTCAGCAAGCATCCGATGAAGCCATCAATTTATACATTAAAGAATTATCTAAGCACAATATAGTAGCTAAATTGAGACGCAGTAGAGGAAAAGATATTGATGCTGCTTGTGGTCAATTGGCAAATAAATCATAGCTCCCTTTTTTATTTACTTAGTACTTTCATGTTCCTAAGTTAGATTTAATTCCGTCACAAATGATATTATATTAAAGAAATTTAATAATTTATCATAGAATTTTATAGAAAAGGGATCGTCACTTGTACTAAATCAGAGGATTTATTTTTTTAAATTTGATCAAAATAGTTAAATAATTGACTTAAATTTGTGAAGGTATTTACCGTTTCCGGAATTAAATTAAATAAAAAAAACGTCCTAAATTTTGGACGTTTTTCTTTTATTAAATAAAGCAGATGAATTTAGAATGTGTGACTTACAGCAGTTCCGCCATCAATTGAAACGGTATAAATGTTGTCACAAGTACCTGATCCATAGTCAATATCAGCATAGTGATTTGTATTGCTGATATGAATTGTTCCTTGTACTAATTTGTTTACAGGACAATTAGCGATGTCAAATTTCAAAGGATTTGTAATAGTTAAATTGTGAGAGTTTCCATCAGGTTTAGTTGTTGTCCAAGTTCCGCTTACCAAATAAATATTATCATCCATAGTAACCGTTGTGAAACCAGCAATAAGTTCTCTTGTTCTAGTCCCTACTCTTGTATATGTTCCTAAAGTTGGGAAAGTAACTGACATATTCATGTCCATTACGTATACAGGGTGAGGAGTGGCTAAAGCAGAAGTAGCTTGTTTAGTTCTAGTAATGGTTCTCGTACCTTGAACTAAATTATCGTTGTGATAAAAATTATTGAATGAATATGTGATAACATAAGATTGATCTGTAAAGTTTACACTTCCGCTAACTATAATTTGTCCTTTTAAAACGTTTCCGTTTGGCATTGCACATCCTGTAGTTCCAAAATCTACAGTTCTAGTCCAAGTGTTTCCAGTAACAACTAATGTTGATGTAGCACAAGCAGGTAATACTGATTCTGATGCAGCAGATGATTTTCCTGTTGCTGAAGTGTTTTGAGCAAAATATTGCGACTCAACTACGTCTTCCACATCGTTAGAAACTTGATCCATTTTTGCATGAGTAGCAACATCAGTAGAAGAAATACCTTGATCAGTACTACTTTGACTATCTTTCGAACAACTAACCGTGAACAAAGACAAAACTAATCCTAGAAATAAAATTTTTGTTTTCATATTTACTTTTTTTTAATGGTTGTGAATTGTTTGACTACAATACTACAAAAAGGTTTAATACGTTTGTAAATTATTTTTCAAATTGTATGATTGTTGTATCTTTGAGCAATAATGAATATAACTTCACAAATAAAACAGCCCATTCAGAAGGAAATGGAACTTTTCGAAAAAAAGTTCTATGAATCTATGTCTTCTAAAGTAGCCTTATTAAATAGAATCACTTATTATATTGTGAATAGAAAAGGAAAACAAATGCGGCCTATGTTTGTTTTCTTAACTGCTAAAATGATTTCGGGAGGAACTGTTGAGGAGCGAACATATCGTGGAGCTTGTGTTATTGAATTAATTCACACCGCAACTTTAGTACATGATGATGTGGTAGATGATAGTAATCGTCGCCGCGGGTTTTTCTCAATCAATGCACTCTGGAAAAATAAAATTGCTGTTTTAGTAGGTGATTATTTGCTGTCTAAGGGATTGTTACTTTCTATAGATCATGGTGATTTTGATTTACTTCGAATAATTTCTGTAGCTGTTCGAGAAATGAGTGAAGGTGAATTACTTCAAATTGAAAAAGCCAGAAGATTAGATATTACAGAAGAGATTTACTACGAAATCATCCGTCAAAAAACGGCCACCTTGATAGCGGCGTGTTGTGCTCTTGGAGCCAAGTCGGTATCCAATGATGAAGTGCAAGTAGAAACCATGCGTAAATTTGGAGAGTTAATAGGTATGGCTTTTCAAATTAAAGATGACTTATTTGACTATACGGATGAGGCTATTGGTAAACCAACAGGAATTGATATTAAAGAGCAAAAAATGACTTTGCCATTGATTTATGCTTTGAACAATTGTTCGGATAAAGAAAAGAGTTGGTGTATAAATTCTATCAAAAACCACAATAAAGATAAAAAACGTGTTAAGGAAGTAATACAATTTGTAAAAGATAAAAATGGATTATTCTATGCCGAACAAAAAATGGCACAATTCCAACAAGAAGCACTTGCTTTGATTCAAAATTTTCCAAATTCTATTTATAAAGAAAGTTTAACCTTAATGGTTAATTACGTCATTGATAGAAAAAAATAATCAATATCAATTTCAAATGTTATTTATAGAGACATAATAAATTGCGTCTTTTTTTATAATAAAATCCGTATTTTTACCATCTTTCAAAATAGTTTATGATTTTCTAAAAACCTAAAATTGATAACCAAAGAGACCATAGATAAAGTATACGAAGCGGCTAGAGTGGAAGAAGTCATTGGTGATTTTGTACAATTAAAGCGCGCCGGTAGTAACTTCAAAGGGTTGAGCCCATTTTCTGATGAACGCTCACCTTCTTTCATGGTTTCACCTGCTAAAGGAATTTGGAAAGATTTTAGTTCTGGAAAAGGGGGGAATGCTATTGCTTTTATCATGGAGCATTCTCAGTTCACTTATCCAGAGGCCATTCGATATTTAGCCAAAAAATACAATATTGAAGTAGAAGAAACAGAGCTTTCGGATGAGGATAAAGTAGTTGCCAACGAACGAGAAAGTTTGTTTTTGGTTTCTGAATTTGCATCCAAATATTTTCAAGACATTTTATTTAATTCAGAAGAAGGAAAAGCTATTGCACTTTCCTATTTTAAAGAGCGCGGATTCACTAATGATACCATCAAAAAATTTAGTTTAGGATATTCGCCTTCAACTTGGGATGCATTGACCAAAGAAGCCCTTGGAAAGGGATATAAATTAGAATTTTTAGAAAAAACAGGATTGACAATTGTTGGCGAAGACAAGCAATTTGATCGATTTAAAGGACGTGTGATGTTTCCAATTCAATCCATGTCGGGTCGTGTTTTAGGTTTTGGAGGACGTATTTTAACCAATGATAAAAAAGCTGCAAAATATTTAAATTCTCCCGAAAGCGATTTGTATCATAAGAGTAAAGTCTTGTATGGAATTTTTCATGCCAAACAATCAATCGCCAAATTAGATAATTGTTATTTGGTTGAAGGTTATACCGATGTAATTCAAATGCATCAAACGGGTATTGAAAATGTCGTTGCATCATCAGGTACGGCTTTAACACCCGATCAAATAAGATTGATAAACAGATTAACCAAAAATGTCACAGTGCTTTTTGATGGTGATGCCGCTGGATTGCGCGCCTCCATTCGCGGAATAGATTTGATTTTAGAAGAAGGGATGAATGTAAAAGTCTGTACTTTCCCAGATGGTGAGGATCCGGATAGTTTTGCTAAGAAAACACCCTCGCAAGATTTGATACAATATTTAGAGGAGAATGCAATGGATTTTATTCAATTCAAAGCATCCCTCTTAATGAAAGATGCCAAGAATGACCCTATCAAAAAAGCTGACTTAATTCGGGATATGGTGGCAAGTATTTCTAAAATTCCAGATAGAATTAAACGGGAAGTTTATATTAAAGAAACTTCCAGAATTATGGATATTTCAGAAGATGTGCTTTTTAATACCTTGGCACAATTAGTTAAAAAAGATATTTCTGATTTAGGTAAAAAGCAAAAAGATGATCAAACCACATTTGAAGTTCATAAAAACGAAAATACTGCTGCAGTAGCTAATATTGATATTCAATATGAATTGGAGCATAAAATCATCGAGATTCTTTTAATTTATGGAGATGTTGAAGATGAATTTGAAGATGTTTTATTAAAAGCCAATGAAGCTGGTGAAATGGCTGAAGTTAAAGAAAGTAATAAATATAAAGTCTATCAACGAATTTATTTAAGCCTTCAAGAAGATGAAACAGAATTGGCTAATCCATTGTTTAGATCTATTTATAATGATTTGATTACTTATTTTAATCATAATGAAAAATTTGAATTGGAAAAATATTTATCACAACTTTCTCCTGAAATGGCGCAAGAAGTCACTTCGATTTTAATGAATGATGAAAGATATTCTTTAGATAATTGGGAAGCAAAAAATATTTTTGTGAAAGCTAAAGATAAAACGATAGTTCAATATGTTTCTGAAACTGTTTTAACGTTAAGGTGGTTATTAGTAAGTAAAATAATTAAAGAATTGCAACTGTCCGTATCAAATGATTCAGAAGTAGACAATAATGAAATATTATTAGGGGTTAGAGATTATAATGAGCTAACGAATATGTTCTCAAAGAGACTAGGAAGAGTCATTTCAAGACACAATTAATTATTTCTCAAAAAAAATCCAATCATGTAGATTGGATTTTGGAATTTAAAAGGTCTTTATACAATGTCCAAAGTCTTAGCTTTGTTTACCAAATCAACTAAATTAGTTACATTTAGTTTTTGTAAAAGTCTCAACTTATATGTACTTATGGTTTTTTCGTTTAATCCTAATACTTTTGATATTTCGTTGTTTTTCTTTCCATCACAAAGATAACGTAGCACTTCAATTTCTCTGTTGGATAATTTTCTGTAAAGACGTTCGCTTTTGTTTTGTTTAGCTATAAGGGCCAAATTTTTCTTGATGCTATCACTTAGCATTATAATGCCTTGATGAACCCTTATAATCGTAGTACCGAGGGTTTCTAATTTAGCAGATTTATGAACAAAACCTGCTACTCCAGCTTTGATAGCATTTGGTGCATAAATTTGCTCATTCAAACTTGTGAAGATTAAAACTTTAGTACTTGGGAAATTTTTAATAATAGCTTTTAGTTCATATATGCTTTTTAACCCATCAAGTTCAAGATCAATAACTAGAACATTAATTTCTTTATTTCTAAGAGCATCAGGTACCATGTAGAAACTTCCAACGTTAGATACCACCGATATTTCAGGATGATCTTTAAAATATGATTTTACGCCGTAATGAACCACTGGGTAATTATCGGCAAGACAAACATTTATCATAATTTTAATTTTTTGGAAACAAAATTTATAATTAAGTGTAAAGTTAATTAAAAAAAGAGAATAATATCTTTTTTTATATAATTTTATTTGTAAGAATTTGGAATTTCACAAACAGGAATAGACACCATCTTGTGTTTATTAGCATTGTTGAGTTTTTTATAAATTTCAAAAACTTCTTTATCTCTTCCTATAAATTTTTCGGAAATACTTCCTTTCTCATCTTCTAGCATAGCCCATTCTAATTCGTCATAAGTGGCTCCAAGCTGATCTTCATCAGTCCTATTATCTCCAAATAAACCATCAGTTGGAGCGGCTTTTTGTATTGATTCTGGGATTTCTAAATATTGTCCAAGCGAATAAACATCGCTTTTCATTAAATCAGCAATTGGACTAATATCAACACCACCATCTCCATATTTTGTATAAAAACCAACTCCAAAATCTTCTACTTTATTGCCAGTTCCTGCAACTAAATACCCATGAATCCCTGCAAAATAATATAAAGTTGTCATACGTAATCGTGCTCGGGTATTAGCAAGTGACAAATAATATTTTGCTTCATTTTCACTTTTTTGAACTTCTGACATAAAGGATTCATAAATTGGAGTTAAATTTGTTTCTACTTTACTTACATTAGGAAATTTTTTTTGAAGTTTATTAATATGTTCACGACCTCTGCTGATTTGATTTTCATCTTGATGTATTGGCATTTCTACACATAATGTTGGCAAACCAGTTTGAGCACAGAGTGTAGAAGTTACTGCCGAATCAACTCCCCCTGAAATTCCAACAACGAAACCATCAACTTTCGCTTTATTTGCATAAGTTTTTAACCAATTAACAATATATGTATTTACTTTTTCTACCTGAATTGTACTTTTTTTACTCATGTTTTAAGGATGATTTAGGATTTCGTAATGTATATTTGCAAAAATATTAAATTTTAAGATGAAAAAATATATTTATATCATCACAATTGGACTTTTGTTTTTTTCATGTAATAAAAAAAACAAAATAGAAAAAGCGGTAGAAGAAATTCCTGTATCTATAAAAACACATCGTTTCGAGCAAGCTTTTTTTGATGCAAAACCAGAAGATTTAGCTAAAGTAAAATCACTATACCCTGATTTTTTCCCTGTTGGAACCCCAGATAATGTTTGGATTGAGAAGATGAAAAATCCGCAGTGGAGAGAATTATATTTGGAGGTTGAAAAAAAATATAAAAATTTTAATACTCAACAAGTGGAGATAGAAGATTTATTTAAACATATAAAATATTATTTTCCCACAGTAATTACCCCTCAGATTTATACTGCTATTGGTGAGATGGATTATTTAAATAAGACAATTTATGCACATGATAAATTAATAATTGCTTTGGAATTGTATTTAGGTAAAGAACATAAATTTTATACTTCAGAATTTCCAGAATATTTGCGACAAAATTTTGAGCAAAGACAAATGATGCCAGATATAGTATCTAGTTTTGCATTTGGAATTTTGCCAGTAACAAAAGACAAAGAATTATTGACATTAATGATTAATTCAGGGAAAGAATTATATCTTAAAGATATTTTGTTGCCAGAGTATAAAGATGATGAAAAAATAGGATACACTGATAAACAAATAAAATTTTGTCAAGAAAATGAAAGTTATATGTGGGAATTTTTTGTGAGCAATAAAATGCTGTATAGTACTGATTCAAAGCTACCAAATCGATTTATAAATTTAGCTCCGTTTTCTAAATTTTATTTAGAAATTGATAATGAAACACCTGGAAGAGTTGGTCAATGGATTGGATGGCAAATCGTTCGTTCTTTCATGGAAAATAACGAAGTTAGTGTCCAACAAATGTTAAAAATGAATGCTAAAGAAATTTTTGAAATGTCAAAATATAAACCAAAAAAAAATGAGTAATAATACCACTTCGGAAATAAAATTTCACATAGAATTAGACGAAAATAAGGTTCCAGATAAGCTTTCATGGACAGCTAGAGATGGCGGTATTGTTAATGAAGAAGCAAAAGCAATTATGTTATCAATATGGAATAGTAAAAACAAAGAAACGTTGCGGATTGATTTATGGACAAAAGATATGCCTGTAGATGAAATGAAAATTTTCTTTCATCAAACATTAGTAGCAATGGCAGACACCTATGATAAAGCAACTCAAGACGATAAAATGTCGGCCACTATGAGAGATTTTTGTGACTATTTTGCAGAAAAATTGGAGTTGAAATAATAACAAAAAGTTCTAAAAAAACTTTTTGTTATTAAAACTCGTTCAAATCTTTATAGACATCAACGTTAATTTCTTCAATGTAGTTTAGGAGTAAATCTTTACCTGTTCCTTCTGTTGCTGAGGTAACAAAGTAGGGAGGTATTTCTTCCCAATTGTTAGCATGAAGTTGTTTTTTATAAGCTGCAATATGTGAATCTATTTTTGTTTTACTTATTTTATCTGCTTTGGTAAAAATGATGCAAAAAGGAATTTCTGTTTCTCCAAGATATTCTATAAATTCTAAATCTATTTTCTGCGCTTCAAGACGAATATCAATTAATACAAAAGCGCAAACCAATTGTTGCCTGTTTTCAAAATAATCAGTAATAAATTCTTGAAAAACTTGCTTGGTTTTTTTAGAAACTCTAGCATATCCATATCCTGGTAAGTCAACTAGAAACCAATTAGAATTAATTTTGAAATGATTTATTAATTGTGTTTTACCTGGTTTTCCAGAGGTTTTAGCTAAATTTTTATGATTGGTGATCATATTAATTAGTGATGATTTCCCAACATTAGAACGACCAATAAACGCGTATTCTGGCAAACGTTCTGTTGGGCATTTGCTTACATCAGAATTGCTAATAATAAACTCGGCAGAGGTGATTTTCATAGTTAGATAATTGAATGATGGTGTTTTAAAGTTTCGCTTTTTTCATTCAACCATACTTCAAGTAATCTGTTAAATTCGTCTGGGTGTTCCATCATCGCAGCATGTCCACATTTGTCTATCCAATACAATGTAGAGTTTGGCAGTAAATTGTCAAATTCTACGGCTACTTCTGGAGGAGTTACGGTATCATTTTTGCCCCAAATTATGCAAGTAGGGACATGCATTTTTGGTAAATCTTTAGCCATATTATGTCTTATGGCGCTTTTAGCAATTGTTAGTGTTTTTATTAGTTTAATGCGGTCATTTGCCATTGCATAAACTTCATCGACTATTTCTTTTGTTGCTATTTTTGGATCATAAAAAACGGCTTCTGCTTTTTTCTGAATATAATCATAATCGCCTCTTCTTGGATAACTATCACCCATTGCGCTTTCATATAATCCAGAACTTCCTGTTATTACAAGGCCGAGCATTTTTTCAGGATACATTTTTGTATGATATAAAGCGATGTGGCCACCAAGTGAATTTCCTAGTAAAATAACTCTTTCATAACCTTTAAAAGTAATGAAATCTTTAACGTATTTAGCAAAAGCTTTAACATTAGTTTTTAAAATATTTTGGGTATAAATTGGCAGCTCTGGAATAACAATTTTATACCCCTTTTGTGAGAAATAATTGGCAACTCCATCAAAGTTACTTAGTCCTCCCATTAAGCCATGCAAAATAACTATTGGGGTACCTTCTCCAAGTTCTAAATAACTGTATCGACCTTCTTTTTTAATGATTCTATTCATTTTAAAAACTCATTTTTTCAATTGTTACAAATATAGGGTTTTATCTATAAAAACATAGTGCTTACCTAAATATTTAGTGGATAAAATGAGCTTGTCACATTTGATTTTAAAGAAAATATAAGGGTTTAATGGTCAGCGTTTTCAAATAGTTATTTCGTATTATCATTTCAATGTTTTGGATTGAATTTATATTTTCAATAAATCTTCCTCATTCCTTTTGTTTTGAAAAGTGAAATGATTGTTAATCACAATCAATTTTAACCAACTAAAGTTAAGTTATAAAACTAATAAAGTGGTAAAACTTATTAACAAAGTGGTATTAAGTGGTAAAAGGTGGTAAAATATTTTATATTTTTGCTCAAATCATTTAATAATTAAGTTTTTGAACTCAATAATTGGAACATACGAGTGTAAAGTTGATGCTAAAGGGAGGTTGCTATTGCCATCACCTTT
>TBL_comb47_HYPODRAFT_10005983_pt1 | contig 13321 bp, 12 predicted proteins | sample TroBogypolimnion_40_FD_10682 | JGI IMG/M metagenome (IMG submission 10682)
TGGCGATGCCGGCGCGCTTGATCTTGCAGAACAGCATCCCTGGAAAGGACAGGTCATCGATGTACTGGGTTTGCCCAAGACCGTGCAGCCGACCATCGGGGCGCGTCGCGCGCTGGCCGACCGCCGGGGTTAGTTGGCGTGCATTCGGGACGATGTTCCGGTTCGGATCGTTTGAGCGCTGAGTTACATCGTCTCCGGGCGAGCGGGCGCGGCTGGCGCTGGACGGTTTTGCGCGTACAGGTTTGGTTCTGTTGGTCACGACAGGTTCCTTTTCTTCAACTCAATCATGCTCACATCTTGACAACGACCTTGATCGCATCGTCGATGCGCTCACGCGCTTGCCGCAGTGCCGATGGCACCTGATCGAATGCAAATGTATGGGTGTGAATGAGCTTTGCCGCAAAGCGCTTTTGTGCAAGCAGTGATGCTGCACGTCGCGTCGCACTTTTACCCTCGCCGCGAATGCCAAACAGGTAAATGTTATTGCTCACCACATAGGCCAGATCAACCAGTACCGGCTCCTTGGCGAAGGCGGCCAAACAGATACGCCCACCGCGGCTGAGCATGCGCGCCGCCTGATTGACTGCGTTTGGGGCGCCTGAGCATTCCATGACGTAGTGCGCGCCTTTGCCGCCGGTGATTCGATGAACCGCCTGCACCGCGTCTTCGTCATCGACACAGACCAGCGCATCGGCGCCGAGTTGACGCCCGATCTCCAGTCGCCGGGCATCCTGGCGCGTGCCAACCAGGATCACAGGGCTCGCACCGAGCGCCTTGGCAACGCCGACTGCCATCAGACCGATCGGGCCAGGCCCGGTGACGACGACGGTCTGGCCGGCGATCAAACCGCCCAGCACGTCAAGCCCATAGATCGCAGTGCCGGCGGTGACGATCAGTGTGGCCTCTTCGTCGCTCATGTCGGCAGGCACCAGCACCAGTGTGTTGATGTGGTTGATTGCGTACTCTGCAAAGCCGCCATCGGTGGTGAAACCATTGGCGCGATGGCCTTTGTCATGATGGCCGTAGTTCATGCCGTAGTTGGTGCACGCGGTATACATGCCCTCGCGGCAGCGTTCGCAGCGCCCGCAACCGGCGTGAACCTCGACCGCCACCCGGTCGCCAACAGCGAACTCATCAACGCCGGGGCCGAGTTTGACGACCGTGCCCATGTATTCATGACCTGGCGTGAAATTGCGCTCAAACGGCAGCCCGCCCTGCACCAGGGCCGGCTGGCCGTGGCTGATGACTTCAAGATCAGTTGCGCAGACCGCAGTAGCGCCGATGCGCACCAGCACTTCTGCTGCACGTGGCTGGGGAACGGGCTTTTCAACCAGCGTGAGTTCGTTCGGCCGACCCAGCACCCAGGCCCTCATCCGTTCGGGTACTTCGGGCGCTGTGGCGCTTGGACAAGCTGTTGACGCGCTGGACATGATGATGCGGTGTTTCGATTCAAGCCGAATGCTCTGCTGGCTTGCCGTTCAGGGTGCAGGCGGCCGTCTGCACCGCTGAAATCATTTTGGTGTAACCGGTGCAGCGACACAGATTGCCGGCCAGGGCGTCACGGATTTCTGCCACATCCGGATTTGGATTGGCGTCGAGCAAGGCCTTCGCTGACAGGATGACGCCGGGTCCGCAAAAGCCGCATTGCAGTGCCGCGCTGTTCTCGAACGCTTCCTGGATGGGATGCAGGTGATCGGGCGTGGCGAGGCCTTCGATGGTAAGAACGTCGCGACCCTCTACCTGGCAGGCCAGCATCAAACACGAGTTAACCGCCTTGCCGTCAACGATGACCGTGCAGGCGCCGCAATCGCCGACATCGCAGCCGAGCTTGGCGCCGGTCAGATTGAGACTTTCGCGCAGCATTTTGAGCAATGTGGTTTCCGGCGGAACCGACGCACTGCGCTTTTCGCCATTGAGGGTGAAGCTGATGTTGATCATTTGCGTTTTCCTGTGTTGTCCTGTGCCGCCTTGGCCTGCGCACAGGCGGCTTCCAGTGCGCGCTTGACCAGTACTGCCACAAGGTCTTTGCGATAACCGGCGGAGGCGCGCATATCGCTGATTGGATGGGTGTCCTCGACCGCAAGGCGGGCCGCTTCGGAAAAGTTCTTTGGCGTGGCGCTGCGCCCTTCAAGAAATTTCTCGGCACTGACGGCTCGAATCACCGTTGGCGCTACCGCGCCCAGGGCGATACGCACCGCAGTGCAGGTATTTTTTTTCGGATCCAGCCACAGGCTGGCGGCAGCGTTCACGAGCGCCAGCGCCTGGCCTTTGCGCAGGCCGAATTTCAGAAAATGTGCTGGCTTGTTGAGATTCTCTTTGGGGATAAGAACTTCGACCAGCAACTCGTCGGGCTTGAGCGCGGTCTTGCGCGGCGCGATAAAAAAATCGGCGAGTGGCATTTGACGCAAGCCCGTTGCCCCGGCGATCGTTACCAGCGCATCCAGTGCGATCAGGGTCGGACCGCTGTCGACCGAGGGCACCGCAGTAACCAGATTGCCACCGAGGGTACCGAGGTTGCGCGTCTGCACCGCGCCTATGCTGTGCGCTGCGCTGACCAGCGCGGGAAACATGTCGCAGATCACCGGCGCCGCCATTATTTCGCTGTGCGTGACGAGTGCGCCGATCGAGAGCCCGCGCTCGCTGAGTTCGATTTTGTGCATATCGGACACACGGGAAATATCGATCACAGTTTTCGATGTGTGCAACGACGCCTTGAGTTCGGGCAGCAGGTCGGTGCCGCCCGCGAGCAAGCGTGCCGGGGCGTGCTGTGCCAGCAGGGCAACTGCGTGTCGTGCGTCGGTGGCGATGAAATACTTAAAAGCTTGCATGCGTTGCCTCCGGGTTTTGTCCTGGGTCTGATTGCCGCTTAACGTCCCAGTCGACGATGGATCCGCCACACCGACAGATTCCATGCGACTGGAATGGCGAGCGCCAGCCCCAAGGCGAGCGGTAAACCCCATGTCAGCACAGTTGACGCCAGCGCAAACAGGCCTAGACCAATTCCAAACAAACCCCAGAGTCCGTTGGCGATCACGGCTGCGCTCGCACGCCCACCAATGCGTGGATGCAGGATGAGTATGGTGCAGGTTGTAGATATCGGAAACACGGCGAGCAGGCCTGCCGCGCGGGGACCACCCCAACGGCTCAGCACCAGCACACCTGCCATCATGATGCAGACGGTCGCCGTGCGCACCGGCAACTCATACCACTGCCGCACCAGCAGCGGAACCCGCACTGCGCGGTAGCGATTGCACAATGCCAGGCAGAGCGGGTAAACGAGAAGGTTAAGCATGCCAGCACCCAACACGGTCCAGGTGGATGAGTACACCAGCCCGGCAAGAACAATCCAAGCGCCGACAGCCACGCCCAGACTGAGCGCCAGGTTGCGTTTCTGCGCCAACACTAGGTACAGCAGCAGGAAGGCGCCGCTGACCGCATTGACAGCCAGGCCGACCCCGGCACTGTCGGCCAGGTAGCTTGCGCTGTGCTCCAGGGAGAGAAACAGGTAAGCGGGCCACACGGTTACGGGCAGGGTGACTACCAACGCGCCGATCAGTGGTCCGGATCGTTCCACAATGACGGAAGCTGTGACAACGATGCATGCGGTCAATACCAGCTTCAATATCGGCGCCAGCCATGACAGGAGTTCTTGGTCGATGGCGGGCACCCGGATCATCGACTGATGACGGCGCTACCGTAGAGCCCAGTCGGCTTGATCAGCAGCACCAGAAGCATGATGACGAACGGCGCCATTTGCGCCATCGGCGCATAAATGATGGATCCGAGCGAGACCACTTGTCCGACGACCAGGGCTGATATCAGTGTTCCCTTGATGCTGCCCAGACCACCGATGATGACCACCATGAAGACGAAGGCCAGCGTCTCCAGCCCCATGCTGGGATCAACCATGATCAAGGGGGCATGCAGTCCCCCGGCCAGACCGGACAAGGCGCCCGCGATGACGAAGGTGATGGTAAACAGCCGCGAGACGTTGATGCCCAGTCCTTCGACATGCTCAACGTCCTCGATCGCGGCCCGGATTGCCTTGCCGACGATGGTGCGATGCAGGAAGAACCAGATGGCGATGTAGACCACGCAGGCGATGGCGACGACGATCAGGCGATAGACAGGAATTTCGGTGCCGAAGATGCCAACCTGAATCAGGGTCGGAACCTCAACCGGACGCGGCACCACGCCCCAAAAGTATTTGATGATGCCAACGCCGCCAATCAGGATACCGAACGAGGTGATCATGCTGAATGTCGGATCGCGTGCGTAGATGCGCCGGAAAATAAAACGCTCCACCGCCAAACTCGCAACGCCGGAAAAAGCCATTCCAGCAAGAACACCAATCCACATACTCCCTGTCATGAGCGTGACGGTATAGGTGAGATAAGCCCCGAGGGAATAGTAGAGCAGCTGGTCCAGGCTGATGATGCGCATCAGGCCGAAGCAAAGCGACAAGCCGATTGCGAGCAAGAAATAGATGCTCCCGATGCTCAGGCCGAAGATGACGCCGGAAATCAGTAGTTGAGAGCTAATCATTGCTTCGTGTCCCCGGATCATTGATTGCTGTTGCAGTTTTCTTTCGGAAGAGCCACTTGTCGAGCACGGGCTCCAGCGATCCCCAGATGCCCTTGTCTGCAACGAGCATGATGAATACCAGCAGGAAGCCGATGAACAACTCCCAGTTGCCGATCATCTTGCTCAGGACATCTTTCATGCCGGTATAAGCGATCGCGCCGACGAGGGGGCCGAACAAGGTGCCGACACCACCCAGCAGTGTGACGATCACCGGATCTGCGGAACGCGACGGGCTCGCCATTTCAGGGCTGACAAAGCCGAGATAGATGGCATACATTGCGCCCGCCAAAGCAGTTGTTGTGTTGGCGATGACAAAGGCAAACAGCCTGATGCTGAAATTGTTGTAGCCAAGAAACTGGAGCTTGTTCTCATTGACTTTTGTCGCCAGGCAGCACGCGCCGTAAATTGAATCGTCGAGGTATTTGTAGAAGACCCAGACCAGCAGGGCAACGATCAGGGCAAATATGAAGAAATGATTGGGTCGGGTCAGATCGAGTACCGGCGTGGAACTGATGCGCGTCAGGAACCACAGGCCGTTGTCTCCCTGGGTGATGCCAACCAGAACTTTTTGCATCAAGTAAAAAACGATCACGGCCAGTGCCAGATTCACCATGGCGAAATAATCGCTGCGCAACCTGACAAAAAGGGGTCCCACAACCAGCGACATGACGAGCCCGCCAAGGACACCCACCAGAATACCGACGTATGGGTTGGTGCCGAAATAGAACAGGTAAAAGGCGGTGGCATAGGCGCCGATCGCCAGATAAGCGGGTTGTCCAAACGAGATGTATCCGACACGACCGATCAGGAAGTTGCAGCCGATGGCGTAGACCGAATAGATGACCACCTCATTGAGGAACGGAAGCGGCAGTACGAGTCTCGAAGCACCCAGCAGCCCGAAGGCCAGTAGCATGCCGCCCCACCATTTGAGTGCATTGATCGCTTGCATGTTAGAGGTACCTTTCGCAAACATCGACGCGTATCGATTCCTTGTCGACAATTTCTGCCACGATCGTCCCGTCCTTGATCGCGTATACCTTGTCGGAGATGGCGCAAACCAGCGGCAGATTCTGTTCAACAATGACCAGCGCCGTATTCTTGCTGAGGGCCTTGAAAGTATTTTTCAATTGCGTCACGATACCCGGCGCCAAGCCTTCTGTTGGCTCGTCGAGCAGCAACACTTTTGGACTGCCCAGTATGGCGCGACCGATCATCAGCATCTGGCGCTCGCCGCCGGACAGATAGCCCGCCTTGCGCTCCATCAGCAGTTCCAGCTTCGGGAAATAGGCCAACACCTGATCCCAGTTGTAATCTTTTGTGGCGTAGCTGCCCAACTCGAGGTTCTCCCGGACGGTCAGGTCAAAAAAGACCTTCTTGTCCTGGGGAATGTATTTGATGCCAAACTTGGCGATGTCGTAGGGCGCCAGGCCCACCAGGTTGGTGTTGTCGGATGTCACCGACCCCGACTTCGGCTTCAGGAATCCAGCGATGCTTTTCAATAAGGTGGTCTTGCCAGCGCCATTGCGACCGACACAGGAAACGATCTGGCCTTTGCCAACGCTCATGCTGATGTCGAACAAGACCTTGGCTTCGCCATAAGAGGTATTGAGTCCACTGACAGTCAGGATCTCGCCGCTCATGATGCGGCCTCCGCAGTGCCGGATGCTTCCGTGGCAGGATCGATTTGCCAGTAACTCTTTCTGACCTCGGGATGCTGGAGGCATTCAAAGCCCCCTTCCGCGATGATTCTTCCTTCGTGCATGACGATTAGCCTTTGCAAGAAATCCTGCACATGAGAAATCTTGTGCTCAACGATCAATATCGTTTGCTTGCCGATCTGTTTACGCAGTACGTCCAGAACTCCCTGGATCTCGGACTCAGCCAAGCCGGCCAGCGGCTCATCGAGTAATAGCACCTTGGGTTCGGCGAGTATCGCCATGGCAATTTCCATTCGCCTTTTTTCGCCCAGACTTAAGTTTTTGACGAGTCGGTCAGATACCTTTTCAAGATCGAAAGTCTCCAGCGCGGCGAGAATTTTCTCGTCTTTGCGATGCTGCTTGCAGGTATTGAACAGCAGGTTCCAAAGTGACGATTTCTTGTGCGCCCGGAAAAATGAGAGCACCAGGTTGTCAATGACAGTCAGATTGTCAAAAGTCGATGTCAGCTGGAAAGTGCGCATCATGCCCAGGGACACTCGTTCCTGTGGCGTCATCCGCGTAACGTCTTGCCCCTTGTACAGGATCTTTCCCTCATCGGGAATGAAATATCCGGTCAAAAGGTTGAAGAAAGTGGTTTTCCCGGCCCCATTGGAGCCGAGAATTCCCGCAACTTCGTTTTCATAAAGCTGATAGTCAACTTTGTCAACAGCGACGACGTTGCCAAAGCGTTTGGTGACGCCCTCGGCTTTGAAGATGACTGAACGCGAATCTGGATTCACAGGCGTACCTTTTCTTGGGCGCGCCCGGCTGAAGCTTCCCAGCCGGGCGGAATGGGATTAGTAGCCCAGCGACTTCAGTGACGGCAAGACGCCTTCGCCGCCCTGCGATCCCATGACTGTGAAAATGTCCCACTCATTCTTGCGCTCGCCAGGTGCTTTGCCCTTGACCAGGAAGGCCGCATGTTTGAATTCGACGACATGGTCCTCGCGCCATTTCGCAGGCCCCTTGACACTGGTGAAGACGCCTTTATTGGACATCAGGGCGGCAGTGACCTTTTGTGTATCGAAGGACTTGGCAACCTCGAAGCCACGGAACATTTCCATATACGCGGTGTAGGCGATCACGGCATAGGCATCGGGTGGGTTCTTGTATTTGGTGCGGTAGAGGTCGGTGAACTCCTTGGCGCTCTTGGCTGCTTCCTTGTCTTCGAATCCACTCAGGTCATAGTAGAAATAGTGCATGGAGTAGACGCCTTCCAATGCCTCGGGAGAGATGGCCTTGGCCACCACATTGGTCATGAAGGCGCTGAAAATTGTCATCTCTTTGTTGATGCCCATTTGCTGCACTTGCTTCAGGAGCGCAACCGCATCGCCGCCGAACTGGGAGGCGATAAAGACATCAGGCTTTGCCGCACGGACCTTCTGCAAAGTGGTGGTGTATTCGCTGGTTCCCAGTGATACTTCGTCGTAGCCGATGATCGTGGCGCCAAATTCCTTGGCCGCAGCCGTGACGCCATCGCGCATGTCCCAGCCCCAGCTGTCGGCGCGCGCCAGGAAGAAAATCTTCTTCTTGCCCAGTGTCTGAACGGCGGCTTTGCCAGCCATGTAGCCGACCGTCCAGGGACTGTAGGCGGCACTGAAGGTGGAGTCGGCTAGTTTGCCTTTCACGTAAGCATCTTTTGCCATGACGCAAACCGGGAAGTAGGGCATCGGTTCTTTGGCCACGACAGAATTGATGGCGTAGGCGAGGGGGGCCCAGGTCTGGCCACCAACGCCTTTCACGCCTTCAGAGACCATGTAGCGGTAGCGTCGCACGCCGACGTCCAGCTTGGCCTCATCATCCTCAACGACGCCCTCGACTTGAACTTTTCCCCATGGCATGTTGAGGCCGCCGCGCTTGTTGATGACGTCCACGGCCAGAAGTGCGCCATCGCGCTGGGTTTCTGCAACGGCCGCAAATGTTCCGGTCAGCGGAAGCAGGATGCCGACCTTGATCTTGCTGGGTTGGGCGTCCGCTGCACTGGCTTGAATAAAAAATCCGCTAAGCAGGAATGTCAAAAGTATGCTGAATAGTTTTTTCATCTTTGTCTCCATCTGGTTGTAAGCACACTAGCCCTTGGTCGAATAAATCTCCGGGTTCCAGCAGTTGGGCGGCTGCTGGTTATTCAAAATGGCAATGATGTTGTCCACCACGCAATGGGCCATGGACTCCCGAAGTTCACGCACGGCGCTGCCCAAGTGGGGCGTCAAAACGGTGTTGGGCAGTGTCAGCAGCGATGCGGTGACGTGCGGTTCATCTTCGAACACGTCGAGTCCGGCGCCAGCGATCCGGCCTTCGACCAGCGCCGTTGCAAGGGCGGCCTCATCCACGATTGCACCTCTTGAGGTATTGATGAGGAAAGCCGACGGCTTCATCAGGGCCAGTTCGCGTGCGCCGATCTGGTGGCGTGTGTCGGGCTTCAATGGCGAATGCAGTGAAACGAAGTCGGCGCTGGCGAGAAGTTCGTCCAGGGTCGTGTAGGTAAGACCGGCTTCCTGTTCCTTGTCTTGCGGGAGTCGGCGTGGACCCCAGTAAAGAACTTTCATTCCAAAGCCTTGTGCACGCCGCGCAACCGCCAGGCCGATACGTCCACCGCCGCCCACCAGACCCAGTACTTTGCCGCTGACCATCGCTGATTCGAGATAAGACGATTGCGAGCCAGGGAAGATGCCGTTTCGCACCAGGCGATCACCTTCCAGCACACGCCGCCCAACGGCCAGAAGAAGTGCCCAGTTGATATCGGCAGTTGCTTCGGTAACCAGCGGCGGGATCACCGTGATCGGAATGCGCCGCGTCGTCGCTGCAGCAACATCAATGTCCGAGGGCGTGATCTTCATGGAGGCGATCGCCCGCAAATGGGGGTTCGCCGCAATGACGTCGCCGTCAATCCGATCGTGCAAGAGACAGAACAGGATGTCGCTCTTTGCAACAGCGGCGCAAAGCGTGGCCTTGTCCACGATACGCAACGGGTCCGGATTGAACTCGACATCGGCGACTGCGCGCAGTCGTTCAATGGCGCTTGGCGCCACAGGTTGGGTGATGTAAATACGCGGGCGCATATCAGGCCATCCAGCGAACAATTCCGGCCACCCCGTCGACGGCTACCTGCTTGCCGTCCGGAATGCGACTCGTGGCGTTGCGCACACCCAGGATCATGGGGATCCCGCGTTCCCGCGCCAGTGAAGCCAGATGGGATGTGCTGCCACCGAGTTCGGCAACCACGCCGGCGACACGCGGGAGGATTCGGCTTAGCGCAGGACCTGCGAACTTGGTCACCAGAATGTCGCCAAGTCCGACGCGTGAGAGTTCGCACTCGCAACTGATCACGCAGGCGCGGCCCGAGCCCCAGCCCACACCCGCGGGTTGACCGCGCAGATTGGGCTGGTTCAACCAGATGTCGTCTGGCACAGTGGACTCCGCCATGTGGAGCGGACGTGACTGCAGCAGTCTGAAACCCGCATCGTCGCGTGACCACTCAATCTCAACGGGCATACCCATGACCGCCTCGGCCCTGCGCAGATAGCCGCCGAGTTCAACGGCCTGAGCGTCCGAGAGGCACAGCTCCGAGGAAACGACGCCGCTGAAGAGTTTGTTTTTTGAATCGCTGTAGTGATGGTGGCAGACCAAGCCGTGGCTCTTGCGGCCGCTTTCGGAACTGAGCAGTTCACCATCCCGACTGAGCAGATAACTGTCGGGCACAACCTCGCCTTGCGCAATGGCCGAACCCAAGCCCCAGGTTGCACTGAGCAGCATTTCGTCGTCGCCGGTCCGGCTCAAACCACCGCCGGAGGAGCGTGCAGCCACGAGTGGCTGGATCAGGATGCCCATCGCCGTGTCGGCAGGACTGGCGCCCTGGTTCTGCATGTAGCGCAGGATGCGCGGCGACCAGAGCGCAGCCCAGCAGGCGCGCACGGCGACCAGGAAGTCGGCCTCGTTTTCGAGGCCAAGGTAGCTTTCGAACTGGCCCGCAAAGCTCGATCCGAACCGGTCCTCAACCAGCGAGGACGAGCGCACCACCAGGGGCGCTCCGTTGCTGCGCTCAAGAAGGGTTTGGCGCGCTGCGAGCAAGGGCTCAAGAATCGAGGGAACGATGGGCTGAGACAGCAGACCCAGCCTGATGGCGATGGCCTGCCGGCGTGCCTCCATCACTTGCGCGTCACTAATTCCGCCACGTGGCGACAGATCGAGATTCAAGGAGGCCAGTTGAATCCGATAGGCTTCGGCGTCGACGCAGAAGCCATCGGGAATGGGTAGGCCAACGCGACCCAGCGCCGCCAGATTGCCTGCCTTCGGACCGACGCGATTGACATCGAGTGCGGCGTCGTCCGTCATCGGCAGAATTAGTTTTTCCATGGTCTCTTTCACGATTTTCTTCAAGCTATCCGACAAGGAAGACGACACCCCATGCAGGTGTTGCTGCAAATTCGGCGCTGCCTCCATGCGCAAGCCGCGTTCGGCCCAGGCGATGGAGGCAGTCCTGTTCGCAGACTATTTCAGGAACCGTGAGTAGCCGGGCACCGGGTCAACCACGGTGATCTGCTCGACCGGGAAGCCGGAAATGAGTTCGATGCGATCCTCATGCACGATCAGCATTTCTTCAATGCGCACGCCCCATTCGTACATCTTGCCGTGCTGGGTTTCCAGCGCGAACACCATGCCGGGTTTGATTTCGACTGGATAGTCGAGCGACCAGATGCGCGAAATGACAGGCGTGTCGTACTGTGCCAACCCCAGTCCGTGACCCCACAGATTGGCTGCGGCCTGGTCTTCGTCCTCGTAGCCCCAGGTTGTGACGGCAGAAGGCCACTTGGATGCGATGTCGCGCGTGGTGGCGCCAACCTTCACCGTTTCGATGGCGTCGTACAACCACTTCAGTGCGGTTGCGTAGACATCCTTTTGCTCTTGCGTTGGCTCCCGCCCGACACAATAGGTGCGGTAGTAGCACGACTTGTAGCCGTTCCAGGTGAGCGCAGCCAGATCGATAAAGACGATGTCGCCCGGCTTGATGATGCGGTCCGAGAAATTGCGCCAGTTCGGCCAGGTGTTGGGACCTGAAGAAACGATGACGTCTTCCACGTCCTCGATGCCCGGGATGGAGTAGAGGAACTCCATGATGTGCGCCGTCACCTGGTTCTCGGTGAGTCCGGGCTTGAGGAATTTCATGCACTCCCAGTGCGCGGCGTCGCCAATCGCGCCGACCATGCGCATGCAATTTTGCTCATCTTCGTTCTTGATGGCCCGCGCCTCCATCATCGGCGTCATGCCATCAACCCAATCAATGCCCACGTCCTTGAAGACCTGGACCATGTTGATGTCAACGAAGTCAACGCCGAGTTTCATCCCCGCAACGTTGCTCTTTTTCATTTCCTGAACGATGGCGTTGGTGAACTTCGTGACCTGCATGATCGAAGCCGGACCAGCCGCGCCCTTGATCCAGGGGAAAGCGTGCTTGATGTTTTCTTTGGGAATCCAGGGGTTGTGCCGCTCGAGCTGGAAGCCAACGTCACCTTGTTCGAATATCACCGGTGCGTCGTCTCCGCACAGCAAGGCGTAGCGCAGACCGGGCTTGAGTTTGCACCAACCGGGCGTGAGCGTTGCGGTGACATAACGAATGTTTTCGTCATACATCAACAGCATTGCGCCCAGACCGTGCGCCTTCATGCGCTCGCGCGCCCGCTCCAGGCGGTAGGTGCGCATTCTGTCCCAGTTGATGCGTTGCTGCCAATCCATCCCGACTGCGCCAAAGTTTGCCATAAATCAATCCTTTAAAAGAGAAGTGCCACGAGTTAACTTTTGTATCGAACGGGCCCTATATTGATCGGTAGATCAATTAATGTCAATAAACAATCGTGGCAATTTTGTTGGTAGTTTCCCTACCTGGTTTGCGGCATGTGCGAAGTCTTCCGCGGCGCGGGCGAGCGCGAACGATGCAGGTTGGTGCGAACCTGCGCCGATAGCCAGCCGGGCGAAAACAAGGGGTGGACCGGTGCGGCCCGCCAGTCAATCTAAAGTCTGAAGATCTTCCCGGGATTCATGATGTTTTTGGGATCCAGCGCTTTTTTGATGCTGCGCATCATGTCCACCGTGCCAGAGCCGGCCTCATCAACCAGAAAGTCCATTTTGTGCAGCCCCACGCCGTGCTCACCGGTACAGGTGCCACCCAGGCCCAAGGCGCGATGCACCAATTTTTGGTTGAGTTGCTCGGCCGTAATGCGCTCTTGCATCTGTTCCGGATCGATCAGATAGCTCATATGAAAATTGCCATCGCCCACGTGGCCCACCAGGAAATAGGTCAGGCCACTGGCTTCGGCCTCCGTCACAGAGTCGAGCAGCGCGTCAGCCAGGTGTGAGATGGGAACGCAGGCATCGGTCGTGATGGCACGACAACCGGGTCGTGACTGGATGCCGGCAAAGTAGGCGTTGTGCCGCGCGGTCCACAGACGGGTGCGATCCTCAGGCGTCTTGGCCCACTCAAAAGTCTCGCCGCCAAAATCAGAGGCAATGGCCTGCACGGTTTGCACCTGTTCCTCGACGCCGGCGGGTGAGCCGTGAAACTCCATCAATAGCATGGCGCCTTCACGCAGGCTCAGATGCGAATGTTGATTGACCATGCGGATGGTGTTGGCATCGAGCAATTCGCAGCGTGCAATCGGTACGCCCAACTGGATGATCTGAATGGTCGTGTTGACGGCTGCTTCGACACTGCCAAATGAGCAGGTGGCAGCCATGACCGCCTCGGGCAGTGGGTAGAGTTTGACGGTTACTTCTGTGATCACACCCAGGGTGCCCTCGCTGCCGACCATCAGTCGCGTCAGGTCGTAACCGGCTGCAGACTTCTTGGCACGGGTGCCGGTGCGAATAACCTCGCCCTGTGCCGTTACCACTTCAAGCGCCAGCACGTTCTCACGCATGGTGCCGTAGCGTACTGCGTTGGTGCCGCTGGCGCGGGTGGCCGCCATGCCGCCCAGTGTTGCATCTGCGCCGGGATCAATCGGGAAAAAGAGACCGGTAGACCTGACGGCCTCATTGAGCTGTTTGCG